>JACCDX011417376.1_pt1 | contig 26401 bp, 21 predicted proteins | sample 7449681 | NCBI WGS metagenome assembly JACCDX01 (sample SAMN15323450, study PRJNA562643) | freshwater metagenome | isolation source: river surface water | place: USA:Blue River Watershed | collected 2017-08-18
ATCAAAAAGAAGAAAAATCAGAATTCGTTTTTTACGACGGTCCGCCTTTCGCCAACGGACTTCCGCACTACGGCCACTTGCTGACTGGCTTCATCAAAGATTTGGTGGCGCGTTACCAAACTATGAAAGGCAAAAAAGTTGAGCGTCGCTTCGGCTGGGACACGCACGGTTTGCCAGTTGAAATGGAAACTGAAAAAGAATTAACCGCCAAATTAGGCCGCCAAATTTCTGGCCAAATCGCCATCCAAGAATATGGCATCGAAAAATTTAACGATGCTTGCCGCGCGTCAGTTATGAAATATGCTGATGATTGGGAAAATTATGTAACGCGCCAAGGCCGTTTTGTTGATTTCCAAAACAGCTACAAAACCATGGATTTGAGCTACATGGAATCAGTTTTGTGGGCGTTCAAACAATTGTTCGACAAAGGTTTGTTGTACGAAGATTTCCGCGTTGTTCCTTACTCTTGGGCTTGTCAAACTCCGCTTTCGAATTTTGAAACCAGAATGGACAACTCTTATCGTCAAAAAGCGAGTAAAGCGGTGACGGTGAAGTTTGCTTTGGAAAAAGTACCAAATTCTTTAAAAACTTTAAATCCTAACTCCGTTTCTATAATAGCTTGGACAACAACTCCTTGGACACTTCCTTCAAACTTAGGTTTAGCAATTGGCAAAGATATTGAATATGCAGCAATGGCTCTTACAGGAAGTGAATCTGGTACGGAGTATGTGATTATGGAAAAATCTGCTCTTGATAAGTTTGCAAACAGTTTAGGAGAAAATTATTCAAATTTTCCTAAATACAAAGTTCTCTCGTCTGATCTTATTGGTCTAAAATACAAACCTCTATTTCCTTACCTAGTAGAAAAAACCAAAAACAATCCAAATGTTTTTAGCATTCTCCACGGTGATTTTGTTTCAACTGAAGAAGGAACTGGTATCGTGCACATGGCTCCAGGTTTTGGTGAAGACGACCAACTTTTGTGTAAAGCCAACGGCATCCCTACCCTTTGCCCAGTTGATGAAGGCGGAAAATTCACTTCAGAAATGTTCGACATCGGTGAACTTTCAATCAAAGGCAAACAAGTTTTCGAAACCAACGACGACATTATTAAATATCTTAAAACAACCGGCGCTTGGCTAAAAACTGAACAATATTTACACAACTATCCACATTGCTGGAGAACCGACACGCCACTTATTTATCGCGCCGTTTCGTCTTGGTACGTTGAAGTTACTAAATTCAAAGATCGCATGGTTGAACTAAACCAAGGCATCAACTGGATTCCTAACCACATCAAAGACGGACAATTCGGCAAATGGCTTGAAGGCGCTCGCGATTGGTCAATCACCCGCAACCGCTTCTGGGGCTGTCCGGTGCCAGTTTGGAAAAGTGAATCGGGCAAAATTAAAGTATTCGGTTCAGTTGCTGAAATCGAGAAAGTTGCTGGCAAAAAAATCGACAACTTGCATCGCCCTTTCATCGACGAAGTGGTTTTTGAAGAAAATGGCGAAACTTACCGTCGCGTTTCTGACGTTTTGGATTGCTGGTTTGAATCGGGTTCAATGCCTTACGCCCAAGTTCATTATCCTTTCGAAAATAAAGAATGGTTTGAAGAAAATTTCCCTGCTGACTTCATCACCGAATATGTCGCGCAAACTCGTGGTTGGTTTTACACTTTGATTGTGTTGTCGACTGCCTTGTTTGATCGCGCACCTTTCAAAAATGTAATTTGTCACGGCACAATTTTGGACGAAAATTCGCAAAAACTTTCAAAACGTCTACGCAACTACGCCGATCCGCTGGAAATTTTCTCGACTTTCGGATCAGACGCGATGCGCTTTTACATGATTTCACAACCAGTAATGCGCGGCCAAGAACTTAGAATTGACAAAGACGGCAAAGCCATTCGCGACACTTTACGCCTTTCAATCAAACCGTTGCTAAACGCTTTCAACTTCTTTTGTCTTTACGCTAACGCTGACGGCGTGAAAGCCAAACGCATCGAACTCAACAAAAATTTCGACAACGTTTTGGATCGCTACATTTTGGCAAAACTAAAAGCTTCAGTACAAAAAATTGACGCTGCGATGACCAACTACGACACAGTTGTTGCCTGTGATGAATTCAACCAATTCTTCGAAGCCTTGAACAACTGGTACATCCGCCGCAATCGCCAACGTTTCTGGAAAGGAGAATTAGACCAAGACAAACAAAACGCCTACGACGTGCTCTACACCGTTTTAGTAACAATGTGCGAATCTGCCGCACCTTTGCTGCCGTTTACTTGCGAGCATGTTTGGAAGAGTTTGCAGGCTTAAATTAATAGATTTGCCCTCCACAACAATTTTTGATGGCAAATCTATTGATCTTCAGATGATCAACTATCGTGAATAATTGCTGCTAATTGGAATTTTAGATATTGTTGATGCGAATTTAAATACCCTTCATTTTTCAATAAAATGATCAACCTTCCACAAAATAAAACCTCAAACTTAGAGCACCTTTTTGCTTTCTATTATCCAATTCTCGCAATTGCTTTTTTTTGCTTTGCCGATCTTTATTCGGCAATCATTTATCGAACTTCGATTTATGCTTTGGAGTTCAATTTTCTTAAAAAAGATCTGCCAATAATTTTAATAAGTTTTTGGGTTATATGTAATTTAATGCTTAGAACAATGAAAGATTTTGCGATCGATTCATTGTTGATGAACACAATGATCAAAAAATTCTCAAATACCAAAAACTTAGTTTCCTTTGACGAAATCAAAAACCTCGCTTTCCAACATAACAGCAAACTCATTTACGACGAATATATGATTCGCCAGTCCGATTTTAGAAAAATTGAGAATTCTAGAATCGCAATTCTGGTAATAATGATTTACTGCTTCAGCACTTTTTTTTACTATAAAAACACAACATTTGGAGAATTTATTACCAACAAAGAAGTCGGAATTAGCATTCTATTTTTCACGATTTTTTGTTGTTATGAAATTTATATAAGAACCGGATGCAGCCATCTTGTTGAAAAAGCAGAAATAAAAACTCTGACACCTCTGAATAAAAATCTCTAACTTGTTCGCTGTAAATTTTCGGATCTAAAAATTGATAAAAAATTCTAAAAGCTAAGAATCCTAATAAAATGGTTGCGGGGGCTGGATTTGAAAAAAGCTTGTTAACTCTTGATATTACTAGATTTGTGTTTTTGGCGATTCATTTTGTACATTGTTTTGTACATGAAAAATAAAATGCTTAGAATCTTATTTCTAAAAGTTTTTTTGCATTGGCTACTTCGAGATTCTTGAGGGATTTTAAAAAGATTTTTGGCTTTTTGGTGAATCTTAGCGCGAAAAATACTGTTGTTAGAATTTCTTTCTTGATGTATTGCTGGAGAGTACCATTTTCTTTCTTTCACATAGTTTAGCCAATCTGGTGTCGTACATCTTGCTCCAGACACCCTTTGATCGTACCTAAACTGATGAAACATCTCTTTTAGACTTTTATCTTCGTAGAATGGGTCAACAATCTTAATTTTTAACCCTTCATTTAACAGCATTGCATTAGATATACGAAAATTTATATGAAAATCATTAAAACCATATCCTATAATGGTAAGTTCGTCGACATCTCTTAAAACATCATCAAATATTTGTAGCTTTTCTTCCCCTGCCTTTTTCTTATTTGTTTTACTGTATTTATTTCCTCCGGTAAGCATTGAACGGGTCAATATATCAATTTTTTGATTATCGCTCAATACAATAATATCTTTCCCCACACCAGCTACTTTATTTCTATCTTGTAAATTCTGAATTATCCGAAATTCTTCAATTAGCTCAGATGATGTATTTTTTTCTAAAGATTGGTTTAATAAAATTGATGTGTCCTCGTAACCAAACTCATTTAATCCACCATGTAGTTTGACTAGATTAATGCCGACCTTGTTACTAATAAAATTCTCTTTGGTTATTAGTCTATTTCTATCTTGTGTTGTAAAATCGATCCTTTCTCCATTCTTAGTTGAAAACTTCTTAAGATTGGTTTTGTCATCTCCATATGAAATTGGTATTTTTAAATCTATTGCTAGACATTCAGCATAAAGATCATGATTCAGGGTAAATATCCACGTCTCTCCTTCATCAGAAAAAAGGTTAATTATTTTTGAATAAAAAGAATAATTTTGAGGATAGAAATTTGAATACGATTCAATTTGATAGTACCTAAGTATGTCGTATATTATACCATAAAGATACGCACTTAAATAGTTGTAAGAATCTCTGTCAGACTGATTTCTACCGCGTAGAGAATCTAATTCGGATATCAGCTTCTCATAGTTACTTCCACCCTCTCTTTTGTATTTTAATATTAAGTTAATCCCTTCAGTTATCGCGTATTCATTAATTGGTCTATCATTGCCAAAAGGGTTATTTTGTGAAAATCTTTTTGCAAAATTTAGGGCAGACTTTTCTTCAAAAATTCCTAAAAATACATCCGTAAGTTCCGTAACAAGAGGCATTCCAAGGTCATAAGAAAATCCAGCTCCTAATAACAATACTTTTTTCATAATTAATGGTGATTATTTTAGACTTAAAATGTCTCCTACAAGCAAGTAGGTGTAGGCGGTAAAGCTATAGGCATGGTCTCTTGTCAAATCAGCATGAGTGCCTTTATTTGTTGCATCGAAGATTGTTTTTAATTTTTTTCCAAAGTCATCTAGTTGGCTAGATACCACCGAGGAATAGGTTTTAGACCCACTGTGGTCTTCTACAAAGCAAACCAACCGGTTGATATAAGAATTGGAGTCTAATTTTATTTCCAATCCATTCTTTTTTCTTGGTTCTGATTGAGCAGGAAATAATTCATCCGCTAATTCTTGAAAAATTTTTCTGCATTCATGAACCGCATTTGCCCAATGTGATGGATTATTTGATTCTAAAAGAGGATGCAGCGCTTCAAAACGTTCTTTAAGATTAGGAGTTTTAGCGCAAATAATTCCGTCGCGCTGAAGACATAAAGTATTAAACAAAACAAGATTTGGTGAAGTAATATTCCCAGTATAAAGTTTGCGCCCATTTACTCTTCCATCACGAGCAATTTTGATTTTTACATCTAATACTTCGTTGATTTCAGTTTGTTTTTCTTCAACAACTTTTCTAACTCCAGCACTATTCATTCTTTTCATTACGATAGAATCTTCAAAATCCGTCCATGCTAAATATTGGAATTTTTGTAATGTCTCTATGGATATTGCAATCAAGGATTCAAGAATAATGCCTTCTTCATCTGCATATCGTAAAGTAAACTCTAAACATTCATTAATCGCACTAATAAAATTTTTCTCGATCAACTCCATTTGTTGCTCTAAAGTACTACCAGAAAATAATCTACCAGATGCATTATTTTTGCTTATCAACGCCGCAGTTTCTTTAGATAAAGTGGAGCTAAATTTTTTAATAATTTGATCGATCTGGGAAGAAAAATTTTCCATTCTAGAGCTATTCATGAGAATTAATGTTTTAAAATCTGGGGACAATATACTCTAAAAATTTACAATTAATTTAGTTAAATTCAAAAAAATTAACACTATAATATTATTTACCTCTATTTTTAGACCATATTTAATACAATGTTATCACTTATTACTGTTTCAGAAGCTCAAAGAAAGATTGCTGAAAATGTTCGTTTGCAGAGGTTGCAAATCGGGCTAACTCAACAAGGTTTAGCAGAACGCTCGGGTGTTGCTTTACCAACCTTGCGCAAATTTGAGCAGAAAGGTCTTATTTCTTTGGAATCTTTTTTGAAGTTACAAATGGTCTTTGGTGTTCTTGAAAAAATTGTTAAATCAGTTGAACCAACTATTGTCGAATTTTCTTCAATTGATGAGGTCATTAAAGCTAATAAAAAACCAATACGAAAAAGAGGAAATCGTAGAAAAATAACACCAATGAAATAATTCAATTTAGCCGAAACTTTTCTTTCAAAAAAAGAAAAGTTTTAAAAGAAAACTACAGCAATTTAACAAAATTCAACCTCGTATCATCCGCTGAAATTTCCGAATAAAAACTTTAACAGCGAAGCTGCATAAAATTCACGCACACCCAACGCACCGATTCGATGCAAGCTGTCTAACTCAAGTGGAAGTAGTGTTTTCTAAGGTCATACCGCGTAAGATTTTGTCTACCGCTTAATTTTATGACCAGATGTCTGACGTATTACATTGTCTAAAAATGCTTCTGAAATCTCTATTTTAATGGTCCGACCTCGTCCGCATTTTTGCAGAAAGTAATACCAAAATTTTCTCTCGTCTTACGATTTTTTGGCAAATTTTGATGATGAAGTTCTCTCGTATTACCAACCAATTTCTAGTCCAACGAAGTTCAGAAAAATTTTCAAAATCTAAATTGAACCAGCCCTCAAAATTTTCAGATCCATTTCTTGCTTTTTGCTGTTTTTTCAATTATTTTCTCACAAGCAAACTTCAAAAGTTAACCGCTTTTGATCACTCTAAACCAATCAAAACAAAATTTTGTGAACAGCAACAACGACATCATTACAATCAAAGAACTAGCCGACTACCTAAAAATAGCCGAGAAAACTGCCTATCGCTTCGCGTTAGAAAAAAAGATTCCCGGCTTCAAAGTTGGCAATGCTTGGCGTTTTCGTATGAAAGAAATTGAAGAATGGATTGAAAACCAAACAACAAAATACAGCCATGAGCAAAACTAAAATAAATCTCGAACCAATCGAAAAACAACTTTGGCAAGCCGCCGATAAATTACGCAAAAACATTGATGCAGCTGAATATAAGCACATTGTTTTGGGGCTGATTTTTTTGAAATACATCTCGGATTCTTTCGAAGAGCTTTACCAAAAACTAAGCTCAAAAGAAGGAGATTTTGAATTTTCAGATCCTGAAGACGCCGACGAATACAAAGCAAAAAACATTTTCTTCGTTCCAGTTAAAGCCCGCTGGAATTTCTTAAAATCGCAAGCCAAGCAAGCTGAAATTGGCAAATTTGTTGATGAAGCGATGGACGAAATTGAAAAACAAAATCCTGAATTAAAAGGCGTTTTACCAAAAGTTTACGCTCGCGGAAATCTTGATCCGGTAAGCCTTGGCGGACTTATTGACTTAATTTCAAACATTGCCCTAGGAGACGCCAAAGCCAGAAGTGCCGATGTTTTGGGCCATGTTTTTGAATATTTTTTGGGCGAATTTGCTTTGGCTGAAGGCAAAAAAGGTGGTCAATTCTACACTCCAAGATCAGTTGTAACTTTGTTGGTTGAAATGCTTGAGCCTTACAAAGGCCGAGTTTTTGACCCTTGCTGCGGATCTGGCGGAATGTTTGTGCAATCAGAAAAATTTGTTTCTGAGCACCAAGGGCGAATAAACGACATTTCAATTTACGGCCAAGAAAGCAACCAAACCACTTGGCGCTTGGCAAAAATGAACTTGGCAATTCGCGGAATTGATTCTTCTCAAGTAAAATGGAACAACGAAGGCTCTTTTTTAAATGATGCTCACAAAGATTTAAAAGCCGACTTCATCATCGCCAATCCGCCTTTCAATATTTCCGATTGGAGCGGCGAATTACTTCGAAATGACGGACGCTGGAAATATGGCGAACCACCAGCAGGAAACGCCAACTATGCTTGGATTCAGCATTTTCTTTATCACCTTTCAACAAATGGAAAAGCTGGTTTTGTTTTGGCAAAAGGCGCACTTACTTCAAAAACCTCAGGCGAAGGCGAAATTAGAAAAAACCTAATTGATGCCGATTTGGTTGAATGCGTTGTAAACCTGCCAGCCAAGCTATTTTTAAACACTCAAATTCCTGCCAGCCTTTGGTTTTTAAAACGCGGAAAAACCAAAAGAAAAAATGAAATCCTATTTATTGATGCTCGCAATTTAGGTTACTTACTCAACCGCCGCACCCGTGATTTAAGTGCCGATGACATTAAAAAAATATCATCAACTTATCACAACTGGCAAAAACAAGACAACTCCTACCAAGACATTAAAGGCTTCTGCAAATCAGTAAGTTTAGAAGAAGTTGGAAGCAAAGATTATGTTCTAACGCCGGGAAGATATGTTGGATTGGAAGAAGCAGAAGACGATTTCGATTTCATCGAGACTTTCACCAAATTGCAAAACGAGCTAAAACAACAAATGGCTGATGAAGCGAAATTAAACGAAAGAATTTTGGCAAATTTAGCAAAAATTAACCTCAACACCACTCAAGAAAACCTATGAAAAATAAACGGATTATTAGCAAAAAAGAACCTTCAATAATTCGCTCTTCCGCGGCTGAATATTTAACTTTTATTGCGGCAAGTGGTGGCGGAGTTGAAGCCGTTTATTCCGATGAAGATGTGTGGCTAACTCAAAAGATGATTGCAGTTTTGTATGATGTAGAAACCAACACAATAAATTATAACCTTAAAAAAATATTTTCAGACAGCGAGTTAGAAGAAAATTCAGTTATTCAAAATTTTCGAATAACTGCGAAAGGTGCAAAAAAATTCATCAACTTTTTTAAACCCAAATTACTAAAAATATGACTAAAAACCAAGAAAACCAAATCATCATTTACAAAAGCACTGACGGCAAAAGCCAAGTTTCGCTTTATGCTCAAGATGGAAATATTTGGCTTAATCAATTACAGATTGCTGAACTTTTTGACACCTCAAAACAAAATATTGGACAACATATCGCCACAATCTTGAAAGAAGGCGAGTTACAAAAAAATTCAGTTGTAAAGAATTACTTTACAACTGCCTTAGACGGCAAAAATTACAATGTCGCCTTCTATTCTTTAGAAATGATTTTGGCGATTGGTTTTAGGGTGCGCTCAAAAAGAGGAACGCAATTTAGAATTTGGGCAAATCAAAACCTTAAAGAATATATGATTAAGGGTTTTTTGATGGATGATGAACGCCTTAAAAACCCCGATGGTCGTCCAGATTATTTTGACGAGTTATTAGAAAGAATTCGCGATATCCGCTCTTCCGAAAAAAGATTTTACCAAAAAGTTCGCGATCTTTTTGCGTTAAGCACAGACTATGACAAAAGCGACAAAGCAACCCAAATGTTTTTTGCCGAATCGCAAAACAAATTGATTTATGCCACTACGGGCAAAACTGCTGCTGAACTAATTATTTCAAGGGCTGATGCCACTAAGCCAAATATGGCTTTAACTGCTTGGAAAGGAAAAATTGTTCGCAAACAAGATATTATAATTGCCAAAAATTATTTAAGCGAAGACGAGTTAGACACATTAAATCGCTTGGTTGTGATCTTCCTTGAAACCGCAGAACTTCGCGCCAAAAACCGCCAAAATATCACTATGAAATTTTGGCAAGAAAATATCGACCGCATTTTGTCTTCTAACGACTACAAAATATTAGATCACAAAGGAAAGATAAGTAGTCCAGAAATGGAAGAAAAAGTGAACGAGATTTACACTGAATTTGACGCAAGAAGAAAAGCCTTTGAAGCCAAAATTGCTGATGAAGAAGATTTAAAAGAGCTGGAGAATTTGGTAAAAAATAAGAGGAAGAAAGTTGGAGGTGGGGATGAGTGAATCCGATTTAAAAGATTATAAAAAAATCTTCATACACTTTGATGTTAAAGATCACCACATAAGATATGATAGCCATCTAGCTGCTTTGGAGGCTTCGAATGTTATAATACATGAAATAAATAAACGGCTTTTTAAAGATCAAATAAATTGTGAAATACTTATATTGCCAGGTGAATCAGGAACTTTTCTGATAAAATTGGCAATTTGTACAAAATTTATTGTTATAGGACTTGGTGGATTGGGTGCTGTTTTATCAGTAACAGAATCTCAAGCATTTAAAGGATTTGTAAAAGGATTAACTGGTAAAGAGTGGGATAATTACAAGATAGGAGAGGATATTGGGTTATTTTTTAGAGACGCGACAAAAGGAATTTTCTTAGCCGAAAAAGACAAACTAGAAAAAATAATACCACCAGAAATCAACTTAGATAAGGCGATAAAATTCAAATCAGAATTTTACAAAAAATGCATAGAGAACGAAGAAGTAAAAGGTCTTGGATTTGAAGATGATAACAATTTCCCAATTCAAAGATCTAATTTCTTAAAGCATGTCAGCTTAGAAGATAAAATAAGAGAAGTTCCGTCTGATTTTTCTATAATTGATGCTACTATTATCTCTCCCGTCAATGTTGATAAAAACTACAAGTGGAAAATACAAAATAATAAAAATGGTGAAGTAATTAGCGCTTATATGAACGATCTAGATTTCAAATCTAGGCTCTTAAGTGGCAGAAGCCCTTTAAAACAATCTTCTAAAGCTGATGTGATAAAAATTTTACTCGAACAAAAGAAACACGAAAGAAACGGTGAAGTTGAAAACAAAGAGAAATCCATAAACACAATTTTCGACTTTAATGATGAACAGATAAAGCAAGTGCCAAGCAACTTGATGGAAGAAATAGCACAAAAATCAGAAAAAAAATTGCCAATGGATGAATTGTGGGGGACTGAAAATGAGTAATTGGAAGGAATATAAGTTTTCCGAAATTCTAGTAAATGAAACCATTTCATATGGCGTTGTACAGCCTGGATTTCATAAGAGTGATGGAATTCCCATAATAAGGGTAAACAACATTAAGAGCGGATGTATTATAGTTGATGATATAATGAAGATCGATCTCAGCATTGAAAAGAAACACATTAAAACAAGATTAGAGGGTGGCGAATTATTAATTACTTTGGTTGGAAGCGTTGGAGAGTGTGCAATTGTTCCAGATGCTTTGAAAGGTTGGAATGTTGCTAGAGCTGTTAGTGTCGCAAGAATAAAACAGAATTTTGATAAGAGATTTATAAAATATTCTTTCCAATTAGAAGAAATAAAACACCAGCTTTACGGAAACACGAACGATACAGTGCAACCAACACTCAATCTATCTTCATTAAAAGAGATAACCTTAAAATGTCCTTCTTTATCCGAGCAAAAGGCGATTGCGGAGGTGTTGTCAAGTTTGGATGATAAAATTGATCTTCTTCACCGCCAAAACCAAACTTTAGAACAACTCGCCGAATCCCACTTCCGCCACCTCTTCATCGACAACGCCCAAGATGATTGGGAGGAAAAACCACTCAAAGATGTTTGTTTGATAAGAAACGGTTTTGCGTTTAAAAGCGAAACTTATCAGGAAAGTGGTCAGAAAATTATTAGAACAACAAATTTTAGTAACGGCTTCGTAGAGCTTTGCAATGATGTTGTATTTATATCTAATGAATTAGCTGAGTCTTTTAGTGCGTATCACTTAGATCGAAAAGATTTTCTTCTTGTAATGGTGGGGGCGAGTTTGGGGAATTTTGCCGTTGTAACCAAAGACATTTTACCAGCACTTCAAAATCAAAATATGTGGTGTTTTAGGTCAAAAAAAGATGACTTTCAGTACTACCTCAATCACGCAATTAGAATTATAATTGCTGAAAATCTTCATAGTGCATCAGGTAGTGCTAGGTCATTCTTTCAGAAAGGTTCTTTTTATGAGCAGCTTATCAAAGTGCCAGATGCTGGCTCTATTAATGAATTTAATAGTTTATCAGAAGATATTTTTTCAAAATTAGAGTCTAACAGATCTCAAATTAAAAATTTAGAAAAACTACGAGATCAGCTTTTGCCTAAGTTGATGAATGGTGAAAATGATATGGGGGATTTGTGTACAAAGTAATTTTTGATACCAATATCCTTTATGTTAACAGTTTAACAGAATTCTTTGGAAATAGAAGCGAGTTGGAATCTTTCATCAAAGATGCAGAGATAATTATTCCAGATCTCGTAATAGAAGAAATAAAAGAGCAAAAAAGAAATCTTTTTTTAAAGCAAAAAGCAGATCTAGAAAAAAATGAGATCTATCAAAAATTTATTAAGAAATCAGAAATAGAGAGGCTTAATTTTGAGGATTTCTTGAGTTCGACTGAGGCTGACGAAAAAATTAATTATAAGACTATTAAGCTAGAAGGGGATGTTAGGGCTATAAATAAAATCAGAGAAATGTCTTTAAAGAAAATTCCTCCATTTAAAAAAGATAAAGATGAGGGATTTAAAGATGCTTACATACATTGTACCATATTAGATTTCATAGAGAAGCACCCGAACGAAATTTTTTATTTTTATACCAAAGATAAAGTTCTTGCTGATTCTTTTTCTGATAATCAGCAGATAAAAATAATCGAGAGCTATGAAGAGTTTATTAATGCTAACCCAAAATATTCTGATGAATATTTTTTGCGGAAACTACGGGAACACCTTCTAGAAGAATCAATTGTGAAAGAATCTATTCTTAAAATATGGAAGAATATAGAAGGAAATGATGTTTTGAGTTTATCTATTGGCGTAGATTCTTATGTGGTGGAAATTTCAGATAGAGAAATAATTGGGTCTGAAAATGTAAAATCTTACCAAGAAGGCATTAGTAATTTTATTAATTCTGCAAACTTTAGATCAACTCATGAAGCAATCATAGGACTTATCCCATATTTAAATTTTTTAACCGACAATGAAATCAGATCTTTATTAGAGGCGAGTTATTGCAACAATCAGATTAAATGGATCGCAGGTGATGATGATGTTAAAGAATTTATTCTAAACCTTTACGAGAAAAAGAAGGATGTTCTGACTGATAAAGAACAAAAAGATTTTTTTAAACAACTTATGAATAATCAGGCTGAATAATATGAACTTAGAAAAAATTTTTGAAATTTTTGGTAAAAAAATATTCTATACGATCGCTATTTTTTACTGGGCGGTTTTTTTCTTCGGTGAAAAACTTGGCTTCGAGTTAGAAAAGATTCCAAGTGATCTTTATAAGTATTTGGTGATTGGAGCCGGTCTTTTGGGAAGCGCTTTTGTTCTTGCTGATATAGTTGTTGCGTTGGGAGTGTTTATCAAAAAGTATCTTGAATACTTCTATACAGAAAAAGAAAAGAGAGAATATTACCTGAAGGCAATAAAGACAATTCAGCGTTACGAAAATGGACTTGGAATTTTATTTTCACTTCTTGATTTTCAACCAAGAGGAGATCATTGGAAAAAACACGTTCCAAGCAAATATCAAAAACCTGAAATGGAGGCTTTATTGAATACTTTTTCCAATGTAGCTGTTAATAGGTCTGGTAGTAAAAAAGTTTTATTTGCCTTCAAGAGCGATAGTCTCTCGTATTATTCAAACCAATTTGATTTTGATAAAGGATTCTTTGAGTTTTTGGAAGAAGAATATTTTGTAGAAAACAAACACGAAAAATTTGATCTAACATCTAATTTTATGAGGTCAAAAAATGACAACTAACCTCACCGAATCCGCCATTGAAAATCTCGCAATCGAACTTCTTAAGTCGCAAGGCTATCAATATTTCTTAGGTTCCGACATAACCGCTTAAAACTCACAACAAAAACTAACCGCCCCAAATTCTCACACCCAAAACCCTTCCAAAAAATTGCCAACATTAAAATATTGACTAGAGCATTAGTTTCTATTTAAATATCAGCTAACGAGTTAGTTAATATTTTAATGAGGTCTAAGTTTGAGTAAGTTTGTTTTAGGTAAATTGCCAATCAAAGAAGCGGATCAAAAGTTTTTGCGAGGCATCGCAATTGATTATCCAAAAAACGCCATCAGGTTGATTTCTAAATATGATGGCATGGTTGAATTTATTGATAATCCAAGCTTGCTTGCCAATATTTTGTTTTTGCAAGAGGCGGTGAAATCGTCAAATATTGAAGGCACAATTGCCACAATTTCAGATGTTTTAGATTATGATGTTGGCTCAAAAATAAGTGATCAAATTATTTTGGCAGATGTGGAAGAAATTAAAAATTATGAAGAGGCTTTGAAATATGCCACTACTGCAATTGAAGAAAATAATTATCGCTTTAGCTGCAAAGTTTTTAAAGAAATTCAATCAATTTTGCTGAACAACTCACGCGGCAAAGACAAGTTGTGCGGAGCTTTTAAAGAAAAGCAAAATTACATCGGCAATAAGTTTGATAAAAAAATTACTTACACGCCAGTTTCGCCAATTTTGACCAATGATTACATGGAAAATTTGGTCGCATTTATAAATCACAATCACAAAGAAATTGAGCCGCTGGTTAAAATTGCCATGATTCACGCGCAATTTGAGCTGATTCATCCTTTTGAAGATGGCAATGGTCGAGTTGGCAGAATTATTGTGCCAATTTTGCTGAAGAAATATGGCGTGATTGAAAATCACTTTTTTTACATCAGCTATTTTTTGGCAAAAAACAGATCAAAATATATAGACGCTTTAGAAAATATTTCTGCCAAAAATGATTGGAGCGGTTGGGTAAAATTCTTTGTTGATGCAATTGAGAAGCAGTCGGAAGTTTTGATTTTAATGTTGAAAGAAATTAACGAAATTGCCCGCGAAACCAGAAAACAAGTGCAAGAACTTAAAACAACTTTTGCGGTTTTGATTGTCGATTTTTTGTTTGAGAAAATAAAATTTGATACTGCCTATTTCATCAAAAAAACTGGCATAAATCCAAGTACGGCAAGGGTTTTGTTAAAAGAGATGGTCGATAAAAAAATTATTTCAATTGAAGAAAGCGGTTCAGGCACAAGATCGCACATTTACAAGTTTGATGCTTTGTATGAATTAATTAAAAAAATAGAGAAATAGAACTCATGACAATCACAGAAAATGAAATTGAAAATCTCGCAATCGATCTTCTTAAGTCGCAGGGTTATCAATATTTCTTAGGTTCAGAAATAACCGCGCAAAGCCGCAGTGAAAATGTTTTTGCGCCAGTTTTGCGTTCTTCTTTTGATGAAGTTGTGCTGGAAAGTGTTTTGAAAAATGCCATTGAGCGCATTAATCCGCAAATTCCTGAAGTTGCCAGAATTGATGCTTTGCGCCAAGTGCTTAGAATTGCCTCAACTGATTTGATGGCGGCAAATGAAGAATTTCACCAAATGTTAACTTGTGGGGTGAAGGTTTCTTATCAAAAAGATGGTGAAAATCGCGGTGATTTGGTGTGGTTGATTGATTTTGAAAATGAGGAAAACAACGAATTTTACGCCATAAATCAATTCAGCATCACTCACAAACAAAGCCACAAAAGACCAGATTTGGTGCTGTTTGTAAATGGTTTGCCGCTTGTAGTGCTTGAACTGAAAAACGCGGTGCTTGAAAACGCCACGCTAAATTCGGCTTATAATCAGTTGCAAACTTACAAAGAAGCAATTCCGGCACTTTTTTCTTACAATGCGTTTTTGGTAATTTCTGATGGGCTTGATGCCAAAGCTGGTTCACTTTCTGCCAGCTTTAGTCGTTTTATGGCATGGAAAACTGTTGATGGCAAAGATCTTGCTTCAAAGCTGATTGGTCAGTTGGAAGTTTTAATTAAAGGAATGCTGAGCAAAAGCACTTTGCTTGATTTGGTTGCCAATTTTATCACTTTTGAAAAAACCAAAAGCGAAGATGTCAAAACAAAAATTGTAACGATTAAAACCGTAAAAAAACTGGCGGCTTATCATCAATATTACGCTGTGAACAAAGCGGTTGAGTCGGTTAAAAAAGCGGCGTCAGAAAATGGCGATAAAAAAGGCGGTGTGGTTTGGCATACGCAAGGCAGCGGCAAAAGTCTTTCCATGGTTTTTACAACGGCAAAATTGATTGGGGTTTTAGACAATCCAACAATTTTGGTTATTACTGATCGCAACGATTTGGACGATCAGCTTTTCGACACTTTTGCATCTTCAAAACAACTTTTGCGCCAAGATCCAATTCAAGCAGAAAATCGACAAGATTTAAAACGCTTGTTAAAAGTTGCGTCGGGCGGCGTAATTTTTACCACTATTCAAAAATTTCAGCCAGAAGAGGGAAATGTTTTTGAAGAGTTATCAAATCGCAAAAACATTGTAGTAATTGCTGACGAAGCGCACCGCACGCAATATGGTTTTCACGCCAAAACCATTGATGACAAAGACTTGCATGGAAATGTGATTGGCAAAAAGATTGTTTACGGCTTCGCTAAATATATGCGCGATGCTTTGCCAAATGCCACTTATCTTGGATTTACAGGAACACCAATTGAAGGAACCGACATCAACACGCCAGCAGTTTTTGGTTCTTATGTTGATGTTTACGACATTTCAAATGCTGTGATTGACGGCGCAACTGTGCCAATTTTTTATGAAAGCCGCCTTGCCAAAGTTAACTTAAGTGAGGAAGGAAAAGAATTGGTTAAGCAATTTGATGATGATTTAGAAAAGCAAGATTTGTCAGAAATTCAAAAAGCCAAAGCAAAATGGACGCAGCTTGAGGCTTTGATTGGCAGTGAAAATCGCATTAAAAATATTGCCGCCGATATTGTGAATCACTTTTGTGAGCGTCAAAAAGTTTTTGATGGCAAGGCGATGATTGTTGCAATGTCGCGCCGCATTGCTGCTGAGCTTTATGAAGAAATTATCAAACTAAAGCCCGACTGGCACAGTGAAGATTTAAGCAAAGGTGTGGTTAAAGTTATTATGACTGCATCTTCAAGCGACGGGCCGCAAATGGCAAAACATCACACCAGCAAAGAACAAAGAAGATTTTTGGCAGAGAGAATGAAAAATCCGCAAGACGAGCTGAAATTGGTGATTGTTCGTGATATGTGGCTGACTGGTTTTGATGCGCCATCAATGACTACGCTTTACATCGACAAGCCAATGAAGGGTCATAATTTGATGCAGGCAATTGCGCGGGTTAATCGTGTTTACAAAGACAAAAAAGGCGGACTTGTAGTTGATTATTTGGGAATTGCTTCTGATTTGAAAAAGGCGCTGTCTTTTTATTCTGACAGCGGCGGAAAAGGCGACCCTGCAATTGCGCAAGAACAAGCAATTGAAATGATGCAAACCAGTTTAGAAATAGTTGAACAAATGTTTGATGGCTTTGATTATTCTGTTTATTTCCAAGCTGACACGGCAAAAAAATTATCGCTTATTTTGGCGGCAGAAGACCACATTCTTGGTTTAGAAAATGGCAAAAAAAGATTTATTGAAGAAGTGACTAAATTGTCGCAAGCCTTTGCAATTGCGGTGCCATCAGTTGAAGCAATGCAAGCCAAAGATGAAGTGGCGTTTTTTCAGGCGGTGAAAGCAAGATTGAGCAAATTTGAAAGTTCGGTTGGCGGAAAAACTGATGCAGAAATTGAAACGGCAATTAGGCAAGTGCTTGATGAAGCTTTGGTTTCAAGCAAAGTGGTTGATATTTTTGATGCGGCGGGAATTAAAAAACCGGATATTTCAATTTTATCAGAAGAGTTTTTGCTCGAGATCAAATCAATGAAGCATCAAAATTTGGCTTTGGAAACTTTGAAGAAATTGCTAAGCGATGAAATTAAAGTGCGCAGCAAAAGAAACTTAGTGCAAGGCAAAAGCTTGATGGAGATGTTGGAGAATTCTATCAAAAAATATCACAACAAAATTATCACCGCAGCTGAAGTGATTGAAGAGCTGATTAAGCTTTCAAAAAACATTGTTAACATGGACGCTGAAGCGGCAAAACTCGGACTTTCTGATTTTGAATATGCTTTTTATGTGGCAGTTTCTGACAACGAAAGTGCACGAGAATTGATGCAAAAAGATAAACTGCGCGAGTTGGCAGTTGTGCTGGCTGAAAAAATCAAACAAAATGCTTCAATTGATTGGACAATAAAAGAAAGCGTTCAGGCGAATTTGCGAGTGATTGTTAAAAGAGTTCTGCGCCAATTTGGTTATCCGCCAGATATGGAAAAATTGGCAACTGAAACTGTTTTAAAGCAGGCTGAAATGGTTGCGGATGAGATAAGTAATGGAGGAAATGATTAATGAGCAGAACAGCGGTTAGAAATTCAGTTAATTGGGTTGATGATTTTGGAATTGAAGATGTAAGCGGAAATCCAAATGAAATTCATGATGAACTTTCAAGATTGGAAAAACTGATTGTTGAACAGCTGCCTTTTACTGACGCTAAAGTTGCTGCTGATTATGGTAAAAAACTAGAAAGATTAAAAATTGCATCTCTTGAATTATATGATGTTACTTCAAGGTTACGAGAGATAAATAATGGTGAATTAGAACTTGCTAAGAGTAAGTATGATGTTGTTGAGCAAATATCAAAACTTATGCAACAAATTGAGAATGAAGAAATAGAAGACGATGAAGAATTAGTCCAAGAAGTAGAAAGTCTTTACGAAGAATCAGTTAAAGTATTTGAAGGAAGAGATGAAGTTGAGCAACGCGAACTAGATGATTATAATAGAATTTTTGATTACATACTGAATCTAAGTGATTCCAAAGAAAGTTTGAAAAAAGATGTAAAATCTCTCACAAAAGAACGAAATGATTTAATTTACCAATGGCAATTATTAGAAAAAGAAACCGTTGGCCTTAAAAATGATGTAAGAACCATTCAAGAAAACACTTCTAAGGCAATTGAAGAAGAGTCGAGGCCATCTTACAAAACCACTTTCAGAGCCCAAGGAAAAGAAGAAATTAAAATTGATCATGCAGCAAGTAGTGTAGCACGCAAAGAGGATAAGGCAAAAAAATTCACTGAAAACTTTGTTTTTGCTAACCTCACATTTGTTGTCGAAATAAATGGCGAAAAATCAGAAATCACACTGCCAATCAAAATTCAAAATGAAGGGGTGGTTAATTTATCTCGTTTTAAGCCATCTGAACATATGTCGCTTTCTTTAGGACGCAGCTATGATTCATCAAGCGATTATTTAAGAAGCCGCATTAAAGACAGATATGTTAAAGGTTTAAAAGTGATGGGTCGTGAGATCACTAAAGACTCAGAAGAAATGCAGTTATCTTTTTACCGCAGTGACAATTTTTCTCACAGTGAACAAGCTTTATTTTCAGCATTACTTGAAGATGCCAATCTTAGAAAAAGATTGGCAAAAGATTTGGTAAGTAATTTTGAGGATCCTTCTCAAGTTAAAGTTATTGGTATGGCGCTTGATCTACACACTTCAAGATACATGTGTGATTGTTGTTCGATATCTGCTTTGGGTTTTCAAGATAATAGTGCCAACCAAATGTCGTTCAAAAATTTGATGGTAAAAACACTAAGAAGTGAATCTAAAGATTTGGTTATTGATCCAGCTACGCAAATCCACATCAGGGCTAGTGCTTCTGTAGATTTTCAAGTTAAGCCAAAAACTTTATCAGAACACACAGATCAAGTTTCAATTGAGAGCGCAAAAATCTCACAAAAAGATATCAGATCTGATCAAGAAAAACCTCCTTACCAAAGAGATCACTTAACCCCATACCGATCAGGCGATATATCTTTGTTAAAATCGCTTAACGAACACACTTTATTTACGAGTGGCGATGTAGAGGAGCAAAGACTTAAAACAGCTTACGCAAGAGCATTAAGACCTTTGCTTGAAAAAGCTGCTTCAACTATTCAAGAAGGTTTAAGACCATTATCAGTTAAAAAACTAAGTTCAAAAGTTGCTGCCACTAGTATTGCTGAAAAATAAGACTGCCGCCATCAAACCAGCTTCAACAGCGGCAATCGCTAATCTATTCTATTTCTTGAACACCGTATTTTCTTCGTATGTCATTAACTATAGTTTTGAATTTTTGAAATTCTTCATCACCCATTTGATCAGTGATTATCTGAATATGAGCTGCAGTAATTGAAGTAAGTTTCAAAACTCTTTCCTCAAACTCTAGGTTGCGAACTGGTTCTTTTCTAAAAAGTCTTTTTCTTACATATGCAGAAAGAGTTAGGCCTTCTTTGCTGGCGCGCTCTTTAATAAGATTGAATTCTTCTACGCTAAATTTAGCGGAAAGCATCTGATTTCTTGGTTCTTTCATAGTTTAATTTTGTTTAGATTTGATAAGTTTTAGTGAGGGCAATTACTTCTGAGCGGACTCGATAAATTTCCTGACTTCTTGAACACAAAATCCGGAAGCTCGACTTCCATTGATTTGAGTGGGTTTGGGGAATTTGTTTTGTTTGATCCAAGAATAGATCGTGGATTTGCTAACGGGGATAATTTGTAGCAAATCTTTCAGCCTGATGAATCCAACATCAGGTAAAACGGCTTTATTTGACATGTTTAAAATTTATTAGTTTTTGAAGGAACTCGCTTGGAGTTTTCAAAAACTAAACAAGTCTAAAATGTAAACTTTTGCCAGTTCTCAAATCCTGAAATACTAGTATTTCAGGTTAAAATCTTATTCCGACTAATCTTGCTGCGATAGCTTTAGGTTTTGCTTTGGATTTTTTTAGAAACTCAATTTTTTCAAACTCATTAAAACCAAGAATCTTATTTTTAATTTTTCTAATTGAGCCATTATTACATTCTGTACCCTTGATAAGACAATGAAGAGCATCTGAAAAGTTATCTATTGTAAGAATGGTATTTCCTAAATCCTCATTTCGGCATTTTTCCCAGAAAAATTTTGTTATTTCTACTAGCTGCCTGCCAGTTTCACCTTTGCCTTTACCGCCTTTTGCTTGAGTTTTTTTAATTATATCCTTTCTGCTTAAACTGGCAAAAAATTGCATTGCTTCAGATTGGTTGTGCACAAACATCGCGTTCAAATAATGATAGGCTCGATAGCAATTCAGGCACTCTTTATAACTAGACATCATATCTAGATTCAGAAACGAAACTAGATCAGCTTCTAGATTTCTTGGGTCTTGGATTAAGTGTATCTCAATTCCGTTTTGTTTTATAACTTTAACAAACCCATCCATCTTGCTAACCAAAATTTCGAGCCTTACCCAAAATAAAATCAGAAACAAATAACTGTAATTGTATTTCTTATCGTCAAATCCAGTTTTGTTGAAGAACTCAATAAAAGCTCCAATCCTCTTACTTTCAGCATAGAACCTTATATCACTCCTAGTTCGTGATTCATAAAGTTTTCCATCTCTTTGACACAAATTTTGATGATTCGTCAATCTTTCCATGAAGTCTTGTAAGACCTCATATGAGAAGAAATCACTGTCTAAAACAATATCACGTTTCTGCTCAATCAACTCGAGATAATTTGAATAGCAAATTGCTGTATAAATTGAGCTTATCAAATTTTGATCGCCCATTTCTTTCAAAACTTTTTGCGTATAACTAATTTCAACATCCATTGTTTTGAGAAGACTGATTTGATTTACAAAATCAAATTCGTGATCGAGTGATATTCTGCTAAAAATCTTGTGAAGTTTATGTTGGTGATTTTTTAGGAAATTTTCCATGGTGAAGAGTGGTGACATATGGTATCTTTTTGTTGGTGAATGGAATTAATTTTATTAAATTCTTGTAAAGAAAAGAACTTGAAAAAAACAGTTAGCGATGATTTTTATCCCGTCGGGAGTGTACCAGAATAAAAAACCTCCACAGGGAATATGGATACACACGCCGGGTTTGCGTGGTGGTGGCTCCCGACATTTAAAATTTTAAGAAAAGCTCTCTTAATTTAGTTTAAGAGAGCTTTTTTATTGAAAAAATTTAGAGAAAATTTGGATGGCGTTTCCACCATCCAAATTGGCTACACAGGCCGTTATCGGTTGTGCGGGTGGTGGTGGCTCGTTTACATCAAGTAGGGAAATTTTATAATCACTTCTGTTCCCTTATTTAATTCTGATTTTATTTCTATTTGTCCTTTTTGGGCTTCAACTAGCTGTTTCACAATTGGCAAACCAAGTCCGAATGAATCAACATTTCCTGAATTTGGATTTATGATTGTTCGATATTTCTGAAAGGCAATTTCAACTTGATCTTGCGTCATGCCAAAGCCGTGATCAATTACTGAAATTTGCAAATATTTTTTCTCATCTTCAAAAACATTCTTGGCAACAACTCTTATTTGTGTATTCTCAGCGCTGTATTTGATCGAGTTTGAAATCAGGTTGGCTAAAATTTGCTTAGTTCTTTTTTCATCGAGCTTGATTCTTTCAACACCCTGCTCCACTTCACTTTCCAACTCAATTTTACGACTGATAGCGTAATCACGATTTAACTTTACAGTCCTTGTGATGAGAGCTGAAATTTTAATTTCTTTACTAAAATCAACAGAAAAATTTCCATAATTTGCTGAACCAACATCCAACAGATCGTGAATAATATCGTTCAAATCATTTGCCGACTCATTTATGTCTTGAAGATATTCTCTGCGCTCAACTTCGGAAATCTTATAATTTTTTTCATCCCGTAATATCTGCGAAAAACCAATAATAACGTTAAGAGGGTTTTTGAGTTCATGGATGATTGAATTTATAAAATCTTGTTTTGATGATTGTGCCTGTGGCTGTACGATCATGATTAAGTCAGTTTATTTTGGGTTTGTGTATTTAATATGTATTGTTTTTGTATTAAAAAAATAAATGTGCAAGACATTTTTAAGGCAAAAATAATCTTGTATCTTTCTGACTAAGATGCCAAAAACTTCTCATATCAATAAAATGAAGCTGCCATCGAGAATATGGACAATAAACCAGTTAAGAATTTTTTATCCAAAATTAGAGAAAGTAGAAATCTAACCCAAGAACAGTTGGCGGAGATTTCTGGTGTTACGCGATATATTATTTCTGACTTTGAGAATCAGAAACGCAGACCATCAGCTCGTACAATAAGCCGTCTATCGGAAGCTTTGGGATGTAGTTATATTGAATTAATGACTGGTAAAGATGACTCAGAAAATATCGTAAAAAAGAAATTCAGTGGAGATAAACAGAAGTATTTGGAAGAAGCCGCGGCATTAGTCAAAAAATCATGCAATAGTAAAGATTTCGATATTGAGTTAGTGATCAAAATATCAGGATATTTGAGTGATCTTCTTGAGGAATATGACTTATCCTCTGCGGAAGAAAAGAAAGAGCTGATAAAATCCGTTAAAGAGACAAAGGCCAGAATGATTGCTGGCGATATATTCCTAAACAATAAACAAAACTAAATTTATGAAGGTTCTTGGTAAAAGAATTTCGCGATCAAACATTATTCTGATCGCTGCTGTGATATTGTTAATTATCACTTCAGTTCTGATAATTAACTTAGTTCAGATAAAGAAAAGTCAGTTACAAGGTTCTCTGATGCAAGAATATGCAAGAGTGGATAGTGTTTTGACGGAAAGATTTAACTCTACTTCCATAGTCATTAAAAAAATGGGAGAGGAAATTGCCAAAGATCCAACCAATAAAAATCACATTAAAACAGTATTAGAGAAGTATAGATCAGACATTTCTTTGAATCAGATTTTTTCTTGGACAATATTTTCATGGGCTGATTCTCAATCTCAAATTACTGTTGATGGTCATTATGGTATAATGAAAAAGCCGTATGATCTTTCAGAACGCGATTATATTCCATTGGCAATTTCTAATCCTGGTAAGATGTTTTTAGGAAAGCCAGTTTATGGTTCGACCAGTGAAAAATGGATGATTCCTGGTGGAGTAGCCATAACAGATCATGATAATAGATTTCTTGGAACAATTACCATTGGTTTTGAGATCAGTAATTTAGCCGAAATAATCAAAAAAGAGATTACGAACGACTCTATAAATATTGAGTTGGTGTATAAAGATTCGACTCCAGTTTTTGATGTTACTAGTGCAGCAGTTAATATTTTTTCCAGTGAAAAACCGATTCCATCCAATCCAAACCAAGATTTATCAGATGAAATTATAGTTAAAAAACAGATCGGAAATTTTCCCTATGAATTGAATATTGCTTATAAAAATGAAGCTCTTTCCCAAATCATGTGGGAGGTTGTATACTCAAGATTTTTGGAAATAATGGTGATTATTTCTTTGTCGGCCATTTTAATCGCCCTGATTTACAGAAGCGAAAAGGATAAGAGAAAAGAGATTAATTTATTGATACAACGTGAGGTTATGATCAATAAATCTAAAAGTGAGTTTATGATCAGAGTTGGTCATGAATTGAGAAACTTTTTTGCAGCAATTATCGGTCTATCTGATCTGGTTAAAGATGGCATTAAAGATAAAAATATGCCCGATGAGGTAGATCATCTAGATCATATTGATGATATAAGCCGTGAGTTAATGAGTTTTGTAACTGATTTAATAGATCTAAATCAGGTGGAAGATGGTAATTTTGAGATCTCTAGATCATTGTCTGAAACGGATTTCGAAGATTTGGTTTTTAGAAGTGTTCGAATTCTAAAAAGTAAAATTAAAGGTAAGGAAATTTTATTGAATACAGAATTTGAAGATAATCTTCCTTTAATTTCTGGTCTTGATCAACGTAGAGTTAAGCAAATTATTGTCAGCATCATCGGTAATGCTGTAAAGTTTAGTGCAAATGGTTCTAAAATTGATGTTATGGTGAAAAAATCTAACCAAAATGGCATCGAGATGGTTGTGAAAGATTGTGGTTCTGGTATGACAGAATCACAGATAAGAGATGCTTTATCGAATTATGATTCTGATAGTTATAATACGACAAATTCTACTGATTCCATCGAGTTAAAAATGCCAATTGTTAGATTCTTAGTTGAAAAACAGCATGGATCTATCTCTATCAACTCCACAAAAAACTATGGTACGGAAGTGAGAATATCATTTCGTTAAATTACCTAAAAATTTGTTTGATTTATGCCTTCAGAAAGATATCGCCTTATTTGCGTTCTAGATTCTATTTCTGATGGAGATAATACTCAGTCATCAATGGATGTTTCGCCTGATTACTTACATATCCACATTCTCAAATCTTCTTATCTAAATCCACTAGATGACTTTATTAATTCTTCTGTAAAGGAATATGCTGATGATGCATTATATCAGTGGGGTATCCCTTTTGAAAAAAATTCTCATACAAGATCTGCGAAAGTTTCTGCAGAAGAAATTTTTACTAAGGGAAATATTGGGATTGGATCGGCTGCTAGAGGAGATAATGAAGATAAAGAAGACTTCATTGGTGGGGGAGAAGGATTTCTTACTGGATCGCAAAATTTTCGGGTTTCAAAAGGTAATAAGGTTTTTTCAGCTTCTACTCAACAAAGCTATTGGACATTTCAAGTTTCTGATTTTGCAAATTCGCAAAAATTTGATGATATAACGGGTATAATTGTTCACGGCAGAGAAAATCTAATGATACTACTCAAAGATAAGTCTGCCGGAAGACCATTAATTGCTACCTTTGATGCTGAGTTTGTAGGTGATTTTTTTGCGAGAAGTAATGGAATTTTTCCAGAAGATGTTGGTTTGGTTGAAAACCCAGAAAAAGTTCTATTTTCCAATGATGCTGAAGGAGGTCATTTAGTTGGAGGAAGTAACAATTCTGGTGATTTAGATTCGTTATCAAGAATCTTTAGTCTAGATGAGAGCATGTCTTCAGACTTTTCTATAAGAATTGCTAGTTCTGTTGCCATAAAACCTATAGATGAAGTTAAAATTTTTAAAAAAAATGGTGATTTTAGAAGTCCAAGAACTGAAATTGAGGTTAACCACGCAGCTCAGTTAATACAAAAAACATGGCAAAATTATAAAACATAAGATGGCAAAAATAACTGTAATTGGAGGAGGAATTGCTGGCTGCACAACTGCTGTTGAGTTGAGTAAAAAGGGTCATGAAGTTGTTATTCTTGAGCGTGATGAAGATATATTGCGAGGAACAAGTGCAAGAACTCCGGGCAGAATGGGGTTAGGATATCATTATTTTGATTCAGAAACGGCAAAACTCTACATGACTAATACTGTAGAGTTTATGAAAAATTATTCCGATTGTTTTTTGGGCGATGAAACCAACTCTTATTTGAGAGGTGGAAGGTATTTCATTACTAGGGACTCTTTAATTGGTCTTCAAGAGCTTATGGCTTCTTATGACAGGATTTCTGCCTATTTTGAGAGAATGTGTAGAAGTGATTCTTCAAATGATATTTTTCATGATTATCATTTGCATAGGTCTATGGATCCAGAAGAATTCCAAGAAGATGTAAACATGGACAAAGTTGCTTTCGCAATTGAAACAAAAGAACTTTTGCTTGATTGGAAGAAGTATGAAGTTCGATTGAAGAGTGAAATTGCACAAGCTGGTGTTTTGGTAAAAACGGGTTTTGAAATCTCCCATGTCAAAAGAACAGAAAATGGCAAGTTTGAAGTTTTCTCGAGTTTCGGAGAGTCAGAAAATGCAGATTATGTAATCAATTGCACTTGGCAAAATATTGATAAGATCAACGAGATGGTTGGAATAGGAGATGCTAAAACTAAAAAAGATGATCCAAATAAATCGGTTACATCACGATTAAAGTTATTGGCAGAAGTTGAATTGCCAGAATCTTTGAGAGAAAAACATTCAATGTTTTTCTGTGTTGGTCCACATGCAATGTTTTCAAACCTTGGCGATGGTATTGGTAGAATAACTTATG
>JACCDX011258341.1_pt1 | contig 26385 bp, 22 predicted proteins | sample 7449681 | NCBI WGS metagenome assembly JACCDX01 (sample SAMN15323450, study PRJNA562643) | freshwater metagenome | isolation source: river surface water | place: USA:Blue River Watershed | collected 2017-08-18
AACCTTGTGTTGGAACAGTCTTAGATTGTGGTGAGTGAACACGCTGTAAGATATATACACCGATTTCTTAGGTCAGCGATACGCTTTTTGGAGTCCTGGCATGTACAACCCAAAACATTTTGAGCAGAGCGACCTAAGCGTTGTCTCGGCACTAATTCAGCACTTTCCGCTTGGCGCCCTCGTCACCACGCAAGAAGGTTTGCTCCAAGCGGATCACATTCCATTTCTATTACATGGGGATCCGACATTAGGCGGCAAACTGGTCGGGCATGTCGCGAAAAACAATCCGGTTTGGAAACACGCACAGACGTCGTCAGCGTCCTTAGTGATTTTTCAAGGACCTCAAGCATATATTTCGCCGAATTGGTATCCCTCCAAGCAAGTGCACCACGAGGTGGTCCCGACCTACAACTATGCGGTCGTCCATGTCTACGGCAAACTTACGATCTCTCACGACCCGCAAACCAAGCTAGAAGTTGTTGATCAACTCACAGCAGCCATGGAGACAGGGCGCCCCTCGCCTTGGGGTGTCTTGGACGCCCCAGCGGGCTATATCGACAAAATGTTGGAGGCAATCGTTGCGATCGAACTAACGATCAGCAGCGTTCAGGCCAAATGGAAAATCAGTCAAAACCGCGAAGATCGCGATCGCCTTGGCGCCGCAAAAGGGTTAGCGACTGAAGCTTCCTCGCCAACGGCACCACACATGGCTCGCATGGTCGAGGCTAAGACAGGTATAGGAAGACCCTAGCGCTTGACGGGTGGCTCACATGCCACCGCTGCATGGATCAACAACTTGCGTTCATTGTTATCGGGCGGAAACTCGGTCGAGACAACACGGCATCCGGTAACTTTTTCGATCGCCTCAATTTGCCGGACTTTCTGTTTCTCTAGATCTTGCGCCGATGTTCCGCCTTGTTTGCCCCCGAAGGCCTCCCAACGACCATTGCCAAGCGGCACGACACTCACCTCTCGCTTATCCAACACAACAATCTGACGTGCCGGATCTCGGTGGTAGTAGACGGCGCTTCCCTGGCAACCCGCGAGGTTGACGAACGCCACGCCGCACAGGAGTATTAAGGGTGCTTTTTTCATCAAAAATCTCGGGGCTCTCAGAATTAAATTACGGCACAATGAGGGTTCTACCGATATTATCCGGTTCAACGACACAAGGCCAAATGCGGCCTAAGCATAAACACCAAAAGGCAAAGGGGCAAGCAATCATGGCAAAAGAAGGCGTTTTAAACATTCCATCGCTAAAGGGAAAAGTATCTGACGCAGAGTGGGAGACGCGAGTCAATCTAGCGGCTTGCTATCGCTTAGTCGAAATGTACGGAATGGCCGACATGATCGCCAACCACATCTCGGCTCGTATCCCAGGTGAAGAAGGCACGTATCTTATTAACGCTTACGGAATGATGTACGAAGAGATCACAGCATCCAGCCTACTGAAAGTCGATCACCACGGCAATATCTTGAGCAAGCCCGATTTCGGTGATCTTAATTACGGGGTCAACAAGGCTGGCGCGGTGATTCACAGTGCAGTTCACCATGGTCGCCCTGACGTAGGCTGCGTGATCCACACACACAGCTGGGCCTCAATGGCTGTATCGTCTCTCGAGTGTGGCCTACTCCCACTCACACAAACCGCAATGCGCTTTCTGAAGATCAGCTACCACGACTATCAGGGTGTCGTGCTAGATGAAGCTGAACAGGAATCCCTAGTACGGGACCTCGGCAATAGCGAAGCCATGATCCTCCGTAATCATGGCGCTTTGACTGTTGGACGCACGATCGGAGAAGCATTTAATTGGATGCACCGCCTAGAACTTTCCTGTCGTGCCCAGATTGGCGCAATGTCTTGCAACACGCCGTTGTCTAAAGTTTCGCAAAAAGTACTAGACGAAACTTGGAACAACTATCAGCCTGGGACACGCCGCCCTTATGGTGTGATGGAGTGGACCGCGCTCTTGCGCAAACTTGATCGCACCGATACTTCATACCGCAACTAAAACAACAAGGAGAACTCTATGCTGCGTCGACAGACCCTACAAGCGCTTGCTTTAACTGCGCTCACTGCTTTTGCTCCTGTGATGGCGCAAACGCCTTCAAAACCCATCACTATGCTCGTCCCCTTTGCTGCGGGTGGAAATATCGATATCGTGGCGCGAATCATTGCTCCCGCCCTATCGAAACAACTCGGGCAAACGATCGTCGTACAAAACCGTCCGGGTGGTGGAGGGTCCGTCGCCGCAGCTGAAGTGGCGCGCGCGCAGCCAGATGGCAGTACGCTTTTGATCACTACACCAAACCCGCTAGTGATCGTCCCCAAGATGGTTTCAACCACCTATACGATTAATAGCTTTGAAAGTATCGGATTGATATCTTCCACCGCACTAGTGTTTACAACCAGAGCGGGCAACCCAAAGTTTAAAGATATGGCCAGCTTTCTTGCCTATGCACGCGCCAACCCCGGCAAGGTCAACATCGGTAACTCGGGCATTGGCACCACGAATCATGTCGCAATTATGCAGTTGCAATCGATTGCGAAACTAGACTTGAACGTCGTGACGTACAAGGGTTCAGGCCCAGCGATTATTGATTTGTTAGGCGGTCAGATTGACGCAATGGTTGACCAACTGTCAAGCTCCGTTGCTCACATAAAAGGCGGTCGTATGACGGCGATCAGCTTGCTCGGGCCAGAGCGTGATCCCCTCTTGCCCGATACACCGAGCACGAAAGAAGTCGGACTACCCACCTTGGACATCAGCACAACGCTCGGCCTGCTAGCGCCTGCGAAAACGCCAGACGCAACGGTCAAGCAACTCGGAGAGGCTCTTTTTAAAGTTTTACAGGATCCGGCTGTAAAAGAACAATTGCTCAACGTTGCAAGCATCGCACGCCCTGGGCCGACAAACGCATTCAGTGTTCTGCTTAAACGAGAAGATGCCATCGCCACGGAACTTGCAACAGCTGGCAAACTCAAAGTTGAGTAGTAATTTTATTGATGATATTTTTGGAATTATGTAGATGAACTCTAAAGAACTTCCTTTCTCACTCAAGCGCCGTCAAGTTTCCTTGACCCTGGGCGCTGCGGCGTTTGGCCTCAACAGCGTGCTTTCTGCGCAGGCACAGTCAGCAACCGACTATCCGACTAAACCAGTTAAGGTTGTGGTCTCATTTACTGCTGGCGGAACGACAGACATCATTGCGCGCAGCGTTAGCAATCTGCTCGCAGAACAGTTTAAGCAGAGCTTCGTCATTGAGAACAAGCCTGGCTCAGGTGGCAATATTGGTAACGAGATGGTTGCGCGTGCACCAGCTGATGGCTACACGCTCACCGTTGCCTCTGTTGGACCAATGGCCATTAACCCAACGCTGTATAAAGATCTTCGTTACGATCCGCTGACTGAACTAGTTCCTATTGTTTTGATCGCGGACGTACCGAACGTCTTAGTGGTCAGCCCAAAACTTCCTGTCAATAACTACAAAGAGTTTGTCGCTTACCTTAAATCGCAGCCTAAGGGCTCGATGAATTACGGATCAACAGGTGTTGGCACCTCTGCACACTTGTCGAGTTTTATGTTGATGGACGCTCTTGGTGCCGATGCACAACACATTCCCTACAAAGGCGCAGAAGCACTCAATGATCTTCTCTCGAGCCGAATTGATTTTATGTTTGCCACCATTCCATCGGTAATCAGTCAGATCAAAGCGGGCAAACTGCGAGCGATTGCCGTCAGTAGCCCCAAGCGCTCACGCTCAATGCCAGATGTGCCAACCGTTGCCGAAAACGGCATTCCTGACTTTGCAGCAGGGTCGTGGTTTGGCATGCTTGCTCCTCGCGGGACGCCCCAGCCAATCATCGACAAACTAAACAAAGGTGTGAATCAGGCGATGGTTAGTCTTGAGTCGCGCTTTATTAGTGAAGGAGCAGATCCTGTCGGCGGCTCTCCCGAGGACTTCAAAAACTTTATCCAAAAAGAATACCTTAAGTGGAAAAAGGTTGTGATCGCTTCTGGTGCAACGGCCCGCTGAGGAAAATCGTGACCACATTGAAGCTTGCACATACACCTCGGATTCTACTGTCTGACAAAACCGCTAAAGAGATTGACGGCGAACTCACGCGCATTCTTGGCAAAAACGGCTACGTGCGTGTCACGGCTAAGCAAATGCATGACGGTACCGCTGACGCGGATTTTTGTTTTATTTCACGTGATGTCACCGCAGCCTCCACGAAGCACCATATCGTTCCGGAAACGCAATATGTATACGACGCAATGCGTAACTCTAGAGCGCTTCAGTGGGTCCACATTCACTCGGCGGGAGTAGACCGTCAGATATTTCTTGATCTGATGGCTCGGGGTGTCACCGTGACAAATTCCTCGGGGGCAAGTGCAGGCATCGTCGCGCAGACCGCGTTGACGGGTCTGCTTTCCCTAGGTCGCCGCTTTCCACAATTAGCAAGGGCTCAACGGGCACACGCCTGGGAGCCTTTCTTTAAAGTAGGGCAACCTCCAGAACTCGAAGGGCAAACGGCGACTATCGTTGGCTGGGGTCCAATCGGACAAAAGCTTGCTGCATGGCTTGGTGCCATCGGTTTAAAAATCATTGTTGTACGTCAATCGGCTAACTCAACGATTCCAGACATCCCGGTTGTTTCATTCACTGACTTTCACTCCGTTTTACCGAAGACTGATTGGCTCGTTCTTGCGTGTCCGCTGACCTCGCTGACAACGAATCTAGTTTCTGCCAAAGCACTGAGTCTAATGAAGTCCTCCGCACATATCGTGAATATTTCACGAGGGGCCGTAATCGATGAACCTGCAATGATTGACGCCTTACAGAATGGTCGTCTTGCGGGCGCGTATCTCGATGTGTTTGCACAAGAGCCGCTATCGCCTGACTCCCCGCTATGGGACATGCCAAACGTCATTTGCACACCACACACTGCGGGCTTTTCAGATGCCATTTTGCAGCGTATGGCTGAAAAATTTCTAGAAAATGTCCAACACTTCGCTCGTGGAGAACCACTGATTAACGTGGCAAAGTTAGCGTAACAACAGTTACTAGCGTACAATAGCGATACGGCACAACGTTCCAGTCCTCGTGCCTCGCTAAGCCCCAACTCTGTGGGCGTTCGCCTCCAAGGCGTTTTTACTCCCTGTTCGTCTACCCCGATTGGAGTCCACATTTACTTGTGGGCCGGTATGACGATGGAGCTGTTCTCTTGTCTACGACGACTACCTTTGCTGACCTCGGGTTGGCTGATTCCCTTTTGCGCGCCATTGCTGATGCTGGCTACAGCGCGCCCACTCCTATCCAGGCCCAGGCCATTCCGCGTGTACTCGCGGGTGGAGACCTGTTGGCTGCAGCACAAACCGGAACCGGCAAAACGGCCGGCTTCACGCTGCCTATTTTGCACATGTTGTTAGCTAAACCTGCTGAGTTACGCAAACCAGGCCGGCCTCGTGTGTTGATCCTGACCCCAACGCGCGAGCTAACCGCTCAAGTTGAAGAGTCCGTGAAAACGTATGGGGTACACACAAAGATTTCTTCGATGGTGATCTTCGGAGGTGTCAACATTAATCCGCAGATCTCTGCTCTTCGTAAGCCAATCGACATCCTGGTCGCAACGCCTGGTCGACTACTCGATCACTGCCAACAACGCACGGTCGATTTATCAGGCATAGAGATTTTGGTGCTCGACGAAGCGGATCGTATGCTTGATATGGGCTTCATTCGAGATATCCGCAAGATTTTGGCCATGCTGCCGCGTCAACGACAAAACCTATTGTTCTCAGCAACATTCTCAGACGAAATTCGCGAACTTTCAAAAGGTGTGTTGCATAACGCGAGCGAAGTATCCGTCGCCGCGCGCAATACGACAGCAGAACGCGTGGATCAAACCGTTCACATCGTTGACCAGGCGCATAAACGTGACATCCTTAGTCACATCATTCGCGAAAGCGGTTGGCATCAGGTTCTGGTCTTTACCCGAACAAAACACGGCGCAAACCGACTTGCCGAGAAGCTCGTCAAAGACGGACTATCTGCTTCGGCGATTCACGGCAATAAAAGTCAGGCTGCACGGACACGTGCACTCGACGACTTTAAAAAGGGCAAAGTGGCTGTCCTGGTCGCGACTGACATTGCAGCGCGCGGCCTCGACATCGACCAGCTCCCACAAGTTGTCAATTTTGAGTTGCCAAATATTCCCGAAGATTACGTGCACCGTATTGGTCGTACAGGCCGTGCAGGTGCAGCCGGATCCGCCGTGTCGCTGGTCGATTCCAGCGAGATCAAATACCTCAAAGCTATTGAGCGTTTAATAAAAAAACAAATCCCTCAGTTGCCCGCACCAACGGGGTGGACCGCCTCCCCCGCGTCCTCGCACGGCGCAGATGATGACGCACGTGCTGCCGGCCGTCGGGATGCCCCTCGTCGTCCGCAGCAACGCTCTACCCGGCCTGCGGGTTCTTCCGGATCAGCTGCTGGCCGACCAAGCCAGGCGCCTCGCCGTGAAGGCTCGGGCTCGGGACGTGTGCCGCACGCGGGCAGTCGCACTGATTCGGGTGCAGCGCGCAATCCGTCAGCGCCCACACGTACCGGATCAGGAGCCCCCACCTCAGCCAATCGCCCACGCCGTCCGGCTCTTTTCAACAAGTAAATGCACGCATACGGGCTGATGTCCTCAGCCTGTAAAATTCTCCATCATGAGTATTCAAGCAGAAGTCGCGCGACGCAGAACGTTCGCTATCATCTCCCACCCCGACGCGGGTAAAACGACGCTAACTGAAAAGCTTCTGCTTTTTGCGGGCGCGATTCAGATTGCGGGGAGCGTCAAGGCGCGGAAAGCGTCGCGTCATGCCTCGTCCGACTGGATGGAAATTGAAAAGCAACGCGGCATTTCCGTGGCGTCGTCTGTGATGCAAATGGAATACCGAGACTGCGTGATTAACTTGCTTGATACGCCCGGACACCAAGACTTTTCAGAAGACACTTATCGCGTGCTGACCGCCGTTGATGCAGCGCTGATGGTGATCGATGCAGCAAATGGCGTTGAACCTCAAACAATTCGCTTATTACAAGTTTGTCGCGCACGTAACACACCGATCATCACGTTCATCAACAAAATGGATCGAGAGGTTCGCGATCCTCTCGAGCTCCTTTCTGAAATAGAACAACACATCGGAATGGACGCTGTCCCCTTCTCGTGGCCCGTAGGTATGGGCAAGGCCTTTGGTGGCGTATTTGACATTCAGCGTGACAGAATGCGGCTATTCCGAGCCGGACAAGAACGTCGTAACGACAACGGTGATGACTTCATCGATGGGTTAGACAATCCAGAAATTGCCGCCCGATTTGGTGCTGCGTTTGAACAGGCGAAGGGCGAAATCGAATTAATCCAGGCCGCTGCGCCCGCATTTGATCGTGATGCTTTTTTGGCGGGCAAACAAACACCCGTGTTTTTTGGTTCGGCCATTAATAATTTTGGCGTGCAAGAGGTCCTTGATGCTTTGGTCGATCAAGCCCCGCCTCCTGGGTCGCGTCAAGCGCTTGAGCGTGTGGTTCACCCCGAAGAGCCAAAGTTCACCGGGGTGGTGTTCAAAGTACAAGCCAACATGGATCCTGCTCACCGCGATCGTGTGGCCTTCGTTCGTGTGAGCTCGGGTCGCTTCGAGCGCGGTATGCGTCTAAAAGTCTCTCGTAACAATAAAGAAATTCGTCCAAATAACGTTGTGTCGTTTTTGTCCCAGCGCAGAGAACTTGTGGACGAAGCCTATGCCGGTGATGTAATCGGTATACCTAATCACGGCATCTTGCATTTAGGCGACGTTTTAACCGAGGGTGAAGCGCTTCATTTCACAGGCCTGCCTTTCTTCGCCCCCGAACTCTTTCAAGCCGTTGAAACCAAAGATCCGCTGCGCACCAAGCAATTACGCACCGGTTTGTTACAGCTCGGGGAAGAGGGCGCAATACAAGTATTCCGCCCAATGGCGGCGGGCGGCGCGCTTTTACTCGGTGCAGTCGGGCAGCTCCAGTTCGAAGTCGTCGCGCATCGCTTACAGGCGGAGTATGGTGCGGAAGCCCGCTTGATGCCCTCACGGTATAACATGGCGCGGTGGATCACCGCCGAAGATCCTAAAGAGTTGCGTAAATTCATAGATGCTAACGCTGGTCATATCGCCTATGATGTTGTCGAGGCGCCTGCTTTCCTGGTTTCTTCCGTCGCACAATTGCGCGTTGCTGAGGAGCGTTATCCAGCGATTCGTTTTCACGCGATGCGTGAGCATGGCGGTCAAGTGTTCGCTGACAAGGTTTAATGTTTAGTTCTAAAAGATCTCTATGTCCTGGCGCGTCCTCATCCTAATTTTGCTCGTTGCTGGCATTGCAGCCTGGCAGGGCGGGATGCGGCTGGGAACTTGGCTCGTTGAGCAGGCACCACGTTCTATCGCGTCTGCGCCATCTTCTGACACCACTGACGTGCTTGATGCTGACGGAAAGCCCTTAGCACCACAACCTCCACAACCTCGTATCGATGGCACCCTGGGCGTACCGCGTGAAATGGCACCAATCGAGTGGACCGTCGAGGCTGTCATCGCATCGTATGAAGATGCCAACTCGCATGGCAAACAATCAGATGACGACGACGACGAAGATAACGACCGGAACGCAGAGCGCCGAGACTATGAAGCAAGCGCCGCTGGACGGGGCTTGCCGACCGGACCACGTGATGTCGCAACCATAGATCTCGGTCTACCAGGGGTAGGTCCAGGTGTGAAGCCACAATCCCAAGCACCTGCAGGTGCTACTTCCATTCCAGCACCGCTTGGTGGTGCCTGGCAACAGGCACTCAAAAAAGATCTGGAGCAGTGCTCCAAGCAGGGCTTCTTCCAGCGCCCAAGCTGCATTCAAAATGCCCGCAATAAATATTGCGCGCCCAATAATGCGTGGGGCAAAGTATCAGAATGTCCTGCTCCCGCAACAGAACAAATAATCGGCGGCTAAATAGACGCGCCCGCCTAAGCCACACCCGCTTGTGACTTACGCAATGCTGCGGTCGGTATGCGCAATAGTTCTCGATACTTTGCAACAGTTCGTCTCGCAATCGTAATGCCGTCTTGATCCAACAACTTTGCTAACTGGCTATCGGATAGCGGACGGCTGCGATCTTCCTGGCTAATCAATATCTGAATTCGCGTTTGTACTGCTGTGGATGAAGTCGCCTCAGCACCTTCTGTTGCAAGACCTGTGCTGAAGAACCGCTTTAGCTCGACCGTACCAAAAGGCGTCACCATAAATTTCTGCGTCGTCGCACGAGAAATGGTCGACTCGTGCATCCCTAATTCGCCCGCCACATCTTTCAGCGTGAGCGGTCGCACAGCAGCCCATCCTTTCGAGAAGAAACTTTGTTGGTGATGGACGATCACTTCCGACACGCGCAAAATCGTTTCAAACCGTTGCGCGACGTTTCGAATCATCCAACGCGCCTCTTGTAGCTGTCCATGCAAAGCACTGTTCGCGCCACCACGGGGGCTGCCCAACGCCTCTGCATACAGCGCATTAACGCGCAGCTTAGGCATGATCGACTCGTTGAGCGAAGCGACCCAACCCTTTCGCGTCTTACGAACAATCACGTCTGGCACCGCAAAGTCTGCAGCGGGCTTATTCCAAGCGCTACCTGGTCTTGGATTAAGTCTCAAAATAACTGCATGAACAGAACGTAATTCCTCATGTTCACAATCAAGAAGCTCTCTGAGCTTGCTCATATTGCCTGTCGCGAGTACGGGAAGGTGATGCTGACACAACGTTTGTGCGAGCGTCATGATCCGAGAATCTGCTAGCTCAGGAAATTTATCTCGCTCTGCGAAGTGCAGTTGTAATGTCAAGCATTCGGCGAGATCTCGTGCACCCACCCCTGCCGGATCGAAAGATTGCAGCATACGCAGCGGGGCAGTGAAGTCTTCGGCCTCGATGCCGAGCTCCGGCTTCATCCAGCTCGCGATTTCATCGAGCGACGAAGCCAAGATGCCGTCCTCATTCAGCTCCTCAATAAGCAACTCAACGAGCGCCGCGTCTCGTGCGCTGAGCCGTGTTGTACCTAACTGACCCAGCAAGTGCTCACGCAAATTACTTTCGCGCGCGGGTTCCGGACGATCCGAAAAATCATCCTCCCGTGAGGCTCGAGAATCTGACGAAAACTGAATTGAATCCTGCTCTCCCGTGCGCAGGTCGTCATATCTCTCGTCGGAGGCAAAGTCTGCTTCTGCCTTGGCTTGCTCCTTCGCGTCACCTTCGTAAACAGGACCATCTCCGGGATGAAGGATTGCGGCAACTGCTGGCGTTTGTAACCCCTCACCGTCTTGCTCAAGCAGGGGGTTTTCAGCCAAAGCGCGGGCAATTTCAGCTTCGAGATCGAGCGCTGACAACTGCAACAGTTTGATGGACTGTTGCAGAGCAGGGGTCAATGTCAGGCTTTGGCCAAGACGAAGCTCGAGAAAATTGCGGCTCATAGGTACAATATTTTGCATGATGATCACACAAAACACGGATACCCTGCGAAAAGATGCCTATTTACTTGGCAATACCTTGTTACGCCTTGCCTTACCGAGGGTGCTAATACGGGTCACGGTAGTGCTCACACTCTTGGCGATTTTGCTCTATTGCGTACAAACAATTCTTAACCAAGGCAAATCTTGGCTGGAGTTTGCTCTGCACGTCTCGGGTCTAACAGACATCTTGGGTAAGACCGTCGTCGACTTTATGGTGCAGTACCAAAAATACTTCTGGTGGGCGCTGGCACTCGTTCTTATCTTGATCACCCTCAGCGTTATCTCGAGTTGGCTCAAAGGCAGTCTAAAGCGAGGGCGTGCCGCCCTCGTGCCAATCTCTGAAACCAGAAAGCTTTGCGCAGGCTTAAGCCCTGAAGCGCTAGACGTCTTGAATTGGGTCTGGAAAGATCAAACTACCCCTATCACCGTTGGTAATCTTCAGGCTACGCTCTCTCAGTTACGCAGTGGCCGTACTCGGAAAATTGCACTCGCCCGCGAACAAAAAGCGACGTTAGAACAGGCTTTGCAGCCTCGAACGGCACCTGCCTCACCCGGAATACCTACCAACGAAGACGGTCAACGCGAGCCGACGCTGTTGGCTTAGTCCCACACCTGACGCGCACTAAGAGTCCCTGTTTTGGTGCCTAAGCCGCGCTGAGCTTGCGTTTCGAGCCAATTTGTGTTCGACTAATGGTTATGAACGCAATGATCCTGGGCTCTGCATGCCCCTTCGCACACGACAAGATCCCCACCGATCTGCGTGCGTCCTTGCGTGGCGATTTTGTTTTAACGGCTGATCTACTACCGCTACTACTACCGATCGGTTGCCGGGCCTAGGGCCCCGTGGCAGTCCGGCAACCATCCGCCACCTCGTAGTACCCCAATCCCATTGAATTAAATTCCGGTAACGGACAGTTAGCCCAAAGCTAACACCAGACTGCAGTGATTTTTTAGATCACTGCGACATGCAAAGAGACCTGAGAACCATGATGCTTTCGAATCCATCCACCAAATACATTCCATTTAAGCCTTTTGAGCGCGATTTCTCTGAACGCACTTGGCCAACGAAGCGGATCACTCATCCACCGATCTGGATGAGCACAGACCTGCGCGACGGCAATCAGTCCTTGATCGAGCCCATGAGCGTCGAGCGCAAACTGCGCTTTTTCGACATGCTGATCAAAATCGGCTTTAAAGAAATCGAAGTTGGATTCCCGTCCGCGTCACAGACCGATTTTGACTTTGTACGCAAGCTTGTCGATGACAATCTGATCCCAGACGACGTCACGATCATCGCATTAACGCAAGCACGTCCTGAGCTGATCGAGCGCACCGTTGAGTCGGCAGCTGGCGCTAAGCGCGCCATGATTCACTTATATAACGCATGTGCACCAGGCTTTCGCCGCATCGTATTCAATATGAATCGGGAAGAGGTGAAAAAAGTCGCGATTGATGGTACGCGGTGCGTCATGGACAACATGGCAAAGTATCCACAAACAGAGTGGCTCTACGAGTACTCTCCAGAAGTCTTCAGCACGACTGAGCCAGACTTTGCGCTGGAAGTTTGTAACGCCGTCACCGAAGTCTGGAAGCCAACGCCGCAACGCAAAATTATTTACAACTTGCCTGCAACCATTGAGGCCACCACCCCCAACATGTATGCCGATCAAATCGAATACATGAATAACAACCTCAACAAGCGTGACAGCATTGTGATTAGCTTGCATCCGCACAACGACCGCGGTACGGCTGTTGCCGCCGCCGAACTTGGGCTAATGGCCGGCGCAGATCGCGTGGAAGGCTGCTTGTTCGGTAATGGCGAGCGTACGGGTAACGTCGATATCGTCACGCTTGCGTTAAATCTCTATACCCAAGGCATTCATCCAGGTCTGGACTTCTCCGATATCGATGAAGTCCGCCGTTGCGTTGAGTTTTGTAATCAATTGCCCGTGCATCCGCGTCACCCTTACGCAGGCGATCTGGTCTTCACTGCATTTTCTGGCTCGCATCAAGACGCCATCAAAAAAGGGTTCGCTGTTCAAAAAGCCGATGCCATCTGGGAAGTTCCGTACTTACCAATCGATCCAGCTGATCTTGGCCGCAGCTACGACGCCGTCATTCGCGTCAACAGTCAGTCCGGCAAGGGTGGCGTGTCCTACCTGCTTGAACAAGAACATGGGCTTGCCTTGCCACGTCGCTTGCAAATCGAATTCAGCCGCGCGATTCAACGCGTCACAGACGAAACCGGTCGCGAGGTCACTGCAGCGGACGTCTACAGCATCTTCAGCTCGGAATACCTCACGCAAACGCAGCCTTGGACATTGATTAAACATCGTATTACCGGCGACCCTTCGGCAGCGGAGGGCCAACACTTCACCATCGAAGCCGAGTTCGAAGTAAATGGAAAGCGCCGCACGCTGACAGGAACTGGGGACGGCGCGATCTCTGCTTTCGTCAACTCATTAGGTGAGCCCGTGCGCATCATGGACTATCACGAGCATGCCATCGGAACGGGGACGGATACGCGCGCAGCATGCTACGTCGAGGTACGTATTGGGGATGCTCCAACCGGCTTCGGCGTAGGCGTTGATCGCGATATTGTCACCGCATCATTTAAAGCGGTGTTGAGCGCACTAAATCGACACTTGAAGAGCTAACAAACCGTATGACTCGGGCTCTTTTTTAAGAGCCCGATTTTTTGGTCAGCCTACCATTGGCCAAAAAAAACACCTGCTCGCTTGTGCGCATTCGTCGCACGCACAACATCCTCGTCGGACATGGTGACTCGTCTCTTGCGTCGTGCCATCCAGTCAAACAGCTGGCCTTTAAGTTTCTCACGCGTCGCGGCATAGGTTGCGTTTCGCCCAAGATCATTGAGCTCTTGCGGATCACTTTCTAAGTCAAACAATTGCTCCGGCTCGTCGAGCCAATACACATAGCGCCATCGATCCGTTCGCATCGAATAGGCGCGTGACTGCTGAGGTGTTTTGTTTAACAATATCCGCGCCTGTCTAAAGCTGTAATCCAACTCCGAAAAGGCCGCTTCGCGCCAAGCGGGATTCTCTCCTCGCAACAACGGTAGCAAGCTCATCCCTTCGATTCGTTGCGAAGCCCCCTCAACACCTAATGCATCTAAAAACGTTGGGACAAAATCAACAGCTTCAACCATTCTTGTGTCAACCATTCCTCGCGTCACGTCTGCGCGGGGATCAGGATCCATCACAATGCACGGCACACGTTGTATCGCGTCGTAAAACAGTTCCTTTTCTCCTAGCCAGTGATCGCCTAAAAAATCACCATGGTCCGATGTAAATACGATCATCGTATTCTTCATCAGTCCCGCGGCTTCCATATAATCAAACAGTCTACCGAGGTGATCATCAAGCTGATGTATCAGACCCTGATACGCAGGCCGTACCGTTCTGATGCACTCATCACGACTAAAATTTTGTCCTTCCTCGTGCTGTCGATACGCTGCCACGACGGGATGTGCCTCCACCTTCTCTTGCTCACTACGCACCACGGGCAAGCACTGATCCGCCGAATACATGTTGTGATAGGGTGCTGGTGCCATATAGGGCCAATGCGGCTTCACATAACTTAGATGCAGCACCCACGGGGTATCGCCCTTATTGCGCATAAACGCTAACGCTTGATCCGTCATGTACGCCGTTTCTGAGTGGGGCTCAGCAACGCGAGCGGGCAAATAGACGTTGCGCATATTCCAACCACTTACGACTTCACCCTTAGCGTCGACGCCGGCAATGACATAGTCTGTCCATGGATCATCAGACGCATAGCCATGTTGCTTCAAATAGGCGGGGTATCCGCTTTCCTCTCCCGGCGGATGATGGCCGTCATAACGATCTATCTCTTTAAATCCGCCCCGCTTAAGCAAGTATGCAAGCTCAGACTGACCGTCAATGCCCAAACGGTGTAGGCCTACCACATCAGGAATGACGTGTGTCTTCCCGGCTAATATGAGGTCGCGTTTGGCACGCGCGAGGTACTCACCAAGCGTCACCTCGCCAATCGCCAGTGGCACGCGATTCCAAGTCGTCCCATGGCTGGATGGATACCGCCCTGTGTAGTAACTCATTCGTGACGGCCCGCACACACCAGAGTTTACAAAGGCGCGACTAAACCGCACGCCGCGCTTAGCGAGCGCGTCAAGATTCGTCGTTTTTAGATATGGATGACCTTCACATCCTAAATGGTCTGCACGGAACTGATCAGCCATGATAAAGAGGATATTTTGTACATCAGACATGGCTGACCCCAGTAACGTTACGATCTTTGTAGTGCAGCAATTTCTTCAGGCTCAAACCCCGCTGCCAACCGCGCTTGAACATTGAATGGTCCTTTAAGCTTCGGGGCACGATACATTAAAGCGAGCTCCTCATAGTGAGTGACCGGATCCACGCCACGCTGAGCGCACAGCCAGCGGTACCAATAGTTTCCGATCGCCACATGCCCAATTTCCTCTCTGAGAATCAGATCCACAATCTCGGCGCCACGGCGATCGCCCCCACTTGCAAGCTTGTGTCTCACTGCTGGCGAAGCATCCAGCCCACGCGCTTCAAGGGTGCGCGGCACCAGCGCCAGCCTGGCCACGATATCCGCTTGGGTGCGCTCTGCCATTTCCCACAATCCATCGTGGGCAGGAAAATCTCCATAGCTGAAACCCAAACTAGCTAAATGCTCAGCAAGCAGTCGGTAATGTTCAGCCTCTTCACGGGCAACAGCCATCCAATCGCGATAGAATTTTTCTGGCATCCCAGAGAACCGCCACACGACATCCAGCGCAAGGTTAATCGCATTGAACTCGATATGCGCCAACGCGTGAATAAGCACTGCGCGCCCCTCTTTCGTATGCACACTACGCGAACGCAACTCCGCGGGAGAGACTAAATTCAAAACCGGACGCCCGGGGATGCATGCAGCCGATTTTTCACTAGGACATAACTCGACGTCACATGCAACGGGGGCCAGAGGGTCTGCCTGGGCAAGCCGAGCCGCTTTCGCACCCCAGGAGACCTCTTGTAACGTAGCGAGGGCGATTTCTCTGATTTCGTTCACGGTTGATAGCTCAGCGATCCGGCGCACTTGGTAATATTGTGATTATGTCTGATCTACTATCTTCCGCAAACAGCCAATTGCCTGCTCGCATCCCCAAAGCCGCACTATTGCCAGGCTTGCTTGGGCTTGCCCCGTTCTGGGCATTGTCGTTGTCAACGATCGTGGGCACGGGCATCGATCCACTGATCGCGATGACTGCACTAATTATGTATGGCGCAATTATCCTGAGTTTTGTCGGCGCCTTGTGGTGGGGTCTGGCCGTTCATGCCCCGGTGGAAGCTCCTCGCGCAACGCTATTTGTATGGAGTGTGGTTCCCGCACTGATTGGTTGGTTCGCCACACTCGCCTTGCCAGACGTCGGGCTGAGAATGCTCATGGCAGGACTAGCATTACAGTGGGTGCTTGATAATTTGCTCGCACGTAAAGTACCCAGTCTTATCCCCGGTTGGATGCTGCGCTTACGCACCATGCTAACCGGTGGCGCCGTAGGCGCTCTAGGACTAGCATGGTGGCAGCTCGTTTAGCAGACTCTGCGTCCTTTAGCTGGATTTGGCTTTTTTCTTGGCTTTCTTAGCCTTTTTCTCCGGGATCCCTAGCATAGTCCCGCGACAGCTTGCAGCACCGCAACGGCACTGGTACTGCAGCTTCAGCTCTTTGGTTAGCTTTTCGTCCTCGATCACCAAACCGTAATCGTAGTTCAGCTCCTCGCCGCGCTTGATATCCCGTTTGGCCACGATGTAAACACGCTTACCGCCTTTGCCTTCGCTACTTTCGCAGTTCGGCTCACAAGCATGGTTAATCCACCGTGCATCATTGCCGTGATCGTCACCATCAATGACTTTCCCGGAGCTTAATGAAAAGAAAAAGGTATGGAAAGGATCGTCTGGATTTGTTGGATGCCTACGATCGGCTTCTTTGTTGCTAATGGTTTTGCCACCATACTCAATAATGCGCGTACCTTCGGGAATATTACGCGCTGCGAACACACCGTTACCGTGCACCTTGGAGCGCCTAACGATGTGCCAAGGTTTTTCTGCTGTTGTCATGAGTGACGCTTATAAAATCAGGTGTTTTTCACACCGAAACAATGTTGTGGCTCGGGGAAGGCTCCGCTGCGCACGTCGTCGGCATACTGCTCAATCGCCTTACGCATCATTGTATCGAGATCGGCATAGCGTTTCACAAATTTCGGCACGCGCTCACCACTTAATCCCAAAATATCTTCCGTCACCAAAATTTGTCCATCGCATGCTGGGGATGCGCCGATGCCAATGGTAGGAATCGACACCTGCTCAGTGATCTGTACGGCCAACGCCTCTTGAACGCCTTCAAGTACGATTCCGAAGGCACCCGCACGCTCGACCGCCTGCGCGTCGGCAAGAATCCGTGCCGCATCCTCAGGGGTTTTCCCTTGCGACAAATAGCCCCCCATCGTATTGACATACTGCGGCATCAAGCCAATATGAGCCAATACGGGAATGCCGCGCGCAGATAGGTATTGAATAGTCTCTGCCATCACCGCTCCGCCCTCAAGCTTCACCGCATCTGCACCGTGGCTCAACAAATAAGCGGCACTACGAAATGCTTGCGCGAGCGATTCTTGATAACTGCCAAAAGGCAGATCCGCTACGATGCACGCCCGCTGTGTGCTTCGCACAACGGCGCCCGTATGTTGCGCAATCGTCTCCAAAGAGATCGATAGCGTGTTAAGCAGCCCGTAGGCAACCATCGCGGTCGAGTCTCCAATCAAGATGAAGTCAACATGCGGATCCATGGCTCGCGCCATGGGCGCGCCGTGTGCGGTGAGCGCTACGATTTTTCGCTGACCCTTAATCGTCATTAACTGCGGAATCGTGACCCGCTTAACAACCGACTGCACACTCATTGAAAACCTTTATTCGTCTGCAGTTGTTTTAGCCGCTTTCTTGGCAACTTTTTTGACGGATTTTTTAGCTGCTTTTTTTACCGCAGCTTTTTTAGCTGGCGTTTTAGTAGCGGTTTTAGTGGCCGTCTTAGTCGCTGTTTTACTAGCTTTTTTCGCAGGAGTTTTAGCCGCCGTTTTGATGGCAGTCTTGGCTGCTGCTGTTTTTCGACCAGGCTTGTCTGGACGCGCCTCGAACTCGAAGCTCACCTTGCCATCCGCGCCACGCGCGAGATATGCCTTGAACTTGCGGTTGGTACGACTCGAAACAAACCCCTCCAGCAAATCTGTTTTCCCGGTTGCCAACAACTTCACCATCTGATCGGGACCGACCTCTTGCTGCAAGATCACTTTCCCAGAGCGGAAGTCGCAACTACGCTCTGGGCCGACTGATTTTTCGCAGACATAGCTCATGCCGTGTTCATACACAGGCGCAGCACATTTAGGGCAGGGGCCCAGTGCCGTGCGTCCAGAAAAGTCCACCGGCTCGTTCGACTCCTCGTCGCGCTGTCCAAAATCGAACTCTAACTTGGAGTCTGCATCAAGCTTCAAGATCGCGGCGAATGGACGCCCCATCTTGCTGATGAAGCCCTGCAGCGGTCCGATGTGTTTATCCGTGATCAACGTCTCCACCTCCGTGGGCTCAAACGTGCGACCTCCTGGATGTTTGCCAATTGAAAAATCACATTTCGTACATGCATACCGTCGGTAATTTTCTTTAACCTCTGCTCCGCATTTCGGGCAAGGGGTCTGCAAACTCACGTAATCACCGGGCACCGTATCGCGGTCATACTCTTTTGCCCGCTTCACGATAACTTGTGTCATTTGTGCAATTTCTTGCATGAATGCTAAACGCTCAAGTTCGCCTTGTTCAATTTGCTTGAGCTTATGCTCCCACTCACCAGTCAACTCCGGCGACGTGAGTTCTTTTACATCCAAGCCATTGAGTAGCGTCATGAGTTGACGCGCCTTAGCAGTCGGAACCAGATCACGCCCTTCACGACGCAAATAGTTCTCGTTAAGCAGACCTTCGATAATTGATGCGCGCGTTGCAGGTGTACCCAAACCGCGCTCTGACATCGCCTGCGCAAAGTCGTCATCGTCTACAAGTTTTCCAGCGCCTTCCATCGCTGAAAGCAACGTTCCCTCGTTATAGCGTGCGGGCGGCTTCGTCACCAAGGCAACAGTTTCAACCTCTTCCGTGCGCACCTTCTCGCCTTCGGCGACAGCAACGAGCGTGGCATCTTCGCCTTGTATTTCACGGCCCCAAACAGCCAGCCAACCTGGCGAAACCAGAACCTTACCTTCGGACTTAAATTGATGTGACTGCACAATCGTTGTGCGAGTCGTTAAACGAAACTCTGCGGCCGGAAAAAAGATTGCCAAAAAGCGCTTAACGACCAAGTCATATAGCTTAGCTTCCGCCTCACTCAATTCTTTTGGAATCTGCAGTGTTGGAATAATCGCAAAGTGATCAGACACTTTTTTGTTATCAAAGATTCGCTTGTTTGGCTTAACCCAACCATTTTTAGTAATCGTTGCAGCGTGGGGCGCTAAGCCCTTACTAACACCACTCCCAGCAGCGAGCGCATCCATCGTTGCCTTGACAGTGTTGATGTAGTCTTCAGGCAGATGTTTGGAGTCGGTACGCGGATAAGTCAGCGCCTTGTGGCGTTCGTATAGGCTCTGCGCAAGCGACAAGGTCGTTTTCGCTGAAAACCCAAAGCGTCCGTTTGCCTCACGCTGTAGTGACGTTAAATCAAATAACGCAGGTGCAGCTTCTGTTTTAGGCTTGGCAACCTCATTGACGATTCCAGTTTGGCCGCGACACGCAGCAACAACGCTTTTTGCGGCGGCTTCAGCCCACAGGCGCGACTCATGCTGGGCAGGATCTTCGGGGTTTTTCTTAAAGTTTGGATCAAACCACCGGCCTTCGTATAAACCACCCGCTGCGACAAAGGTCGCGCGCACTTCCCAATAATTACGCGGCTCGAATCGCCGGATTTTTTCTTCGCGCTCAAAGACAATCGCCAATGTGGGCGTCTGCACTCGTCCGACGGGGGTTTTAAAAAACCCGCCATCCTTGCTGTTAAACGCCGTCATCGCGCGTGTGCCGTTGATACCAACCAACCAGTCGGCCTCCGCGCGGGATCGCGCTGCTGCTTCAAGCGGCTTCATCGCATCATCTGATCGCAGCTGCGTAAACGCCTCACGAATCGCATCTTGCGTCATAGACTGCAGCCACAACCGCTGCACTGGTTTTTTTTGTGACGCGAATTGTTCGATATAGCGAAAAATAAGCTCACCCTCACGTCCCGCGTCGCATGCATTGATCAGCGCTGAGACATCTTTTCGCTTGATTAGGCGTACCAACATTTTGAGCCGTTCGGCTGATTTCTTATCGCTTGGCCCAAGCTCAAATTGAGGTGGGATCACAGGGAGATGCGTAAAGCTCCATTTCCCCTTGACCGGGTCATTTGGCGCAACCAAGCTCAGCAAGTGTCCGACACTCGACGACAATACGTATTTGTCGCTCTCAAAGTAGTCGCCCTCGCGCGTAAATCCGCCTAGCGCCCTGGAAATGTCGAGGGCAACCGAGGGTTTCTCAGCAATTATTAGTGTCTTTGTCATTCTTATCCATTTAGACCCACATCCACCGGGTTGGCTGTCGGGTCAATGCGTTAATTCAAGCTAGCGCGGATCATACGGGCGCTGGGGAGTGCCGTGCAAGTTAGCACGAGTCGGCCCATGTTCCCAAACAGACATCGCAGCGGACCAAAACGTCTCTATATTATTAGCAGCGACTCTTTCAAACCCCAAGTCTACCCACGCCTGCTGCAAGACTTCAAGCGGTCTATTCAGGTCAAGCGCCTGCGCGCCATTTTGTTTTGACAGTTTCTGGCCGCTTGAATCGAGCACGAGGGGGACATGCAATACCGTCGGTTGGGGATAGCCTAAGAGTTCACGAAGCAGATTTTGTCTAGCTGTACTAGTAAGTAAGTCTTCACCTCGAACGATGTCTGTCACACCTTGTGCCGCATCATCAACGACAACAGCCAACTGATAAGCCCAAACCCCGTCCGCACGCCGCACGACAAAATCACCCACAGCCTCTGCAACATTTTGCTCCTTCCAGCCTTGCCAGCGATCTTCAAACCGATAGATCCCATTGGGTACGCGCAACCGCCAAGAAAGCGCTTGGCGGCCCGCTGACAGGCCTTGCCGACAGGTTCCGGGGTAAGGACGCTCCCCATCCGGCCGCATGGACTGTCGCTGGAGGGCAGAATCTGCGATTTCTCGACGTGTACATCCACACGGATAAATGAGACTTAAGGACTGAAGCCTGTCAAATGCCGACTGATAGACAGATAATCGGCGAGATTGGAAGATGATGTCGCCATCCCACATCATCCCCAATGCCTGGAGTTGGCCCAAAATCACATCGACGGCACCTGGGGCATTGCGAGGCGTATCTAAATCCTCAATGCGCACAAGCCACTTACCACCCTTGACGCGAGCATCCACGAAACTGGCGACGGCTGCCACCGCAGAACCGGCATGCAGCGGTCCGCTCGGGCTGGGCGCAAACCGACCACAATAAGAAGAAAACACCTAAAACAGCAGTCCTATTAGTGCAGCAAACGATCACCATCGTCGCGTAAAAGCTCTTCAAGAATCAAATGGTCGACCTCGGCCTCCTGACTCCAAAGCACCATCAGCGCGATGATTTTGATTTTTTGCAAAGAAACCGGGCCGTCTGTTGTTGCCATTGCGCGGTCGATCACGATTTCACGCAGAGCAGGGGATAGAGCCTCTGTTGCTTCAAGGAAAGTGATAAATCCAATCGCAGTCGGCCCCAAGTGTTGCTGCTCGGTGTCGGCGTAAACACGAGAGCCATTTCCAGGGGTATGTGCGAGTTCCACGCACTGCTCTGTGGTTTCCGCCAAGCCGACTAGCCAGCCGAGCGCATCGTCAATATCGGTGTGCTCAAATCCAGCAGCGGCGAGACGCTTCGCTAACACCTCAGCTGAAGGACAGGCCTCAGGGGTGTAGTAGTTCTCAAACAGGTAAACCAGGATATCGAACATAGTAGCTACGGGCTCCTGTTTTAACCGGGGCAACCATCGCCCCACGTTGTGATTCCACTTTACCCCTAAAACACAAAAACGACAATTGCCGCAGTAACTTTATTTTGCGGGTAGGCGCCAGCGGATAACTTGTGTCGTCAGTGCAGGTGCGGCGACCAATAATCCTACTAACCCACTCTGCCAACCAGGCGCGATAAACAAAAGTGCTGCAACAGCAAAGACCCAGCGCTCCCACGATCGCATACCCGTCAAAAAGTACGCTGAGAACGATGCAGACAACAACACCAAACCGACCATACAACCACTCAGAGTGATAACAAAATCTTGCCAAGTAAACCCCTTCAAAACCAACAATAGCGAAGGAGAAAACACGAATACAAACGGCACAAGTAATTTACTAATGCCCAACCTAAACGCAGTATTGCCCGTTTGAAAAGGATCACTACCTGCCATGCCGGCAGCGGCGTAGGCGGCAAGCGCGACCGGCGGCGTTAAGTCCGCAAGAATTCCAAAATAAAAAACAAACATGTGTGCCGCTAACGGCTGAACACCGAGCTGAACCAATGTTGGCGCCGCGACCGCCACCATGATGATGTAGTTTGCTGTCGTTGGAATCCCGCAGCCCATCAAAATACACACAATGCCTGTCATTGTTAGTGCGGCAATCAGCGTAAGTGTTTGCACGTTCGCCATAAAATCCGGCAATACCGCCGACATCGCACCAGCAATTGCTTGTGAGGCCGCAATCACAATGAACGACACCTTGAAACCGACACCCGTCAACGTCACAACGCCGATAACGATACCTACCGTTCCGGCTGCTGCACCAACTGCCAACGCATACTTGGCTCCAATTTCAAATGCATCATAGAGATCCTTCCAGCGCAAGCGTTGTGCTGGGTTAAGTAGCCCCACCACAATACATGCGGTGATGCCCGCGAACGCCGCAAGATAAGGAGTACGGCCACTCACCAATACGCCAATTAACACGAAAAGTGGGATCAGCGTCGGCCACCGCCTACGAAACGATTCTTTGAGTTTTGGCATTTCGTCTGGCGTTAAGCCCCGCAAATTTTGTCGCTTTGCTTCAAAATGCACTTGCATAAACATGCCAAAGAAATACAAGAACGCGGGAAACGCCGCTGCCAGTGCGATATCTTGATAAGGGATGTTAAGAAACTCAATCATCAAGAAAGCAGCTGCACCCATGATTGGTGGCGTGATCTGACCGCCTGTGCTTGAAGCTGCTTCCACCGCCGCTGCAAAATGTCTCGGATACCCTACACGAATCATCGCAGGGATCGTAAGTGATCCGACTGTCACGGCGTTTGCGATCGATGATCCGGACAACATACCAAACATCGCTGAACCAACTACCGAGACTTTGGCCGGCCCGCCCGCATAGCGGCCTGCGACGGCGGACGCAACATCTAAAAATAACTGCCCAAGCCCAATTCGTGTGGCCAACACGCCAAACAATACAAAGTGAAATACGTACGTCGCTACAACACCGACCGCTACACCATACACACCTTGGCTAGTGAGATACATATGATTAACGATTTGTGGCCACGTGTTGCCTGCATGTTGCAAGAGGCCAGGAAAAACTCTGCCATACATTGCATACGCCATAAATACAATTGCAATGACAGGCAAAGGCCATCCCATTGCACGACGTGTCCCTTCGAGTAGGCCCACCATCAATATCGTGCCCATCACTACGTCTAGTGTCGATGGATTTCCAACTTTAAACGCTAGGTCTTCAAAAATATAAGGGATGTACAGAACCGTCAACGCCAACGCAATGGCAACGATCCAATCAAAAAGCGGTACTCCCCCCGGGGCAAGCCACGTTGATTTCGGTGTTCGGTTGTATGCGCTTTTATTAAAACCAAATACCAAAAAGATCAAACTCAATACAAAAGCTAAATGCACCCCTCTATGCGTTGACTCCCGCAACAAGCCGAAACCTGCGGTGTAATAGTGAAACGCAGATAATGAAACCAATAAAATGGAAACAATCCAAGTCGCTACAGGTGTCAACGGCCGGAACCGAATTTCAGGATCAAATTTTTCCGTTAGTGCCTGTGCTTTGGCTTCATCAATTTGCATACAAACTCTCTTCCAATGTTAAGGGCGGTGTCACGATCACGCGATCACCGCCCTAAGATCTACAAGACTTTCCTCATACAGCGCACTTTAGTGTTCGCGCTGAACGTCAAGTTACTTCAGTAAGCCCGCTTCTTTATAAAACTTCTCAGCGCCCGGATGGAAAGGAATCCCCGCACCGACGACCGCATTAGCAGGCGTAATGAACTTGCCTTTCGCATGGCCAGCACCTAATGCCTTTTGTGCTGCATCCGAATAAACCGCTTTCACGATTTGATATACGACAGCCTCAGGTTGTTTCGCCGAGGTAACCCACTGCGCATTCACCGAAATCGTCTTGACTTCACCAATACCCTGATAGGTGCCAGCTGCGATCGTATCTGGCGTAAAGAACCGTTGCTGGCTACGCAATTTATCAATTTCTGGGCCCACCATCGGAACGAGCTCCACACCACCTGCTCCCGTCGCCAGTTCCGCTATCGCGGCGATTGGTGCACCACCTACGACAAAGAACGCATCTAGACCACCGTCCTTCATTTTTTCAGCGGCTTGAGAGTGCTTCAGGTATTCAGCCTTCACATCCTTATCTGTCATACCGTAGGCGCCGAGGATCAACCGTACATCAACCAAAGTGCCAGAGCCTGGCTCGTCCATGGATACTCGCTTACCGCGCAAATCCGCAACTGACTTGATGCCTGAGCCTTTTTTCACAACTAGGTGAATGCTCTCTGGGTAAAGTGTCGCGATCAAACGGAGATCCGTTGCTTTCGGTTTGCCTTCAAAGGTACCTGTGCCGCTAAACGCCCAATACGCAACGTCCGACTGACTAAAGCCGGATTCAAGTGAACCACCCATAATTCCATTGACGTTTGCAACAGAACCGTTCGTTGCAACCGCCGAGGCAACGAGCTTGCCTGGTTGCGTGACTAGGTTGGCGATCATTCCACCCACGGGGTAGTAAGTACCGCCGGTTCCACCTGTTCCGATACGAAAGAACTGTTGCGCTTGAACGGGTGCTGCAACAGCAGCGACAATAGCCGCTGCACTCAAAGCTTTGATCCAGGATTTAAGTGACATAAGAATACCCCTAGTTAAAGACAGCTAATTGTGACATAAAAATTCCTTACTGCTCCAAACTAATTAACATCGCGCCTTCGGTAACCTGCTCACCCACACCGAAATAAATATTTTCGATAACACCGTCTACCCCGGCGGTAATGGTGTGCTCCATTTTCATGGCTTCCATGACTAAAAGCGCTTGGCCACGTTTGACCTTGTCGCCAGCCTTAACTTCGATCGCGATGATTTTCCCGGGCATGGGCGCAGTCAAACTCCCTGCGTGATCAGCCTCTGCCTGGCCGGCACTCGCTAACGAGTCTTTCAAACTAAGGGTCTCACTGCGGCCGTCCACAAACACATCAAAGCGAACGCCTTGACGCACCACGGTCCCAGACAAGCGGCTATCGCCAGCTAAGAGTGTTACGCGCAAGACGCTGTCCTTATCCTCTATCTGTTGTGAAGAAATCTCAACGCTCCCGCGCCAGGTGTCGACGCTCAATGAGAGGCGACCTGAAACAACATGAATGAGAACATCCTGTGCGCTCTCATTATCTAGAAAAGTCAGCATGCGCTGATAGTTTCCATCAACCCGCCACCCATTACACTCAGCCCACGGGTCTGTGCTGTCATTATGTTTTTCATCCTCGAGTAGCGCTGCCGTAGCGAGCAACAAGGCCTCGCGTGTCGCTGCCGCAGGGGCTGGCAACAATGTTTCACGTCGTCGCTCAATCAGCCCTGTATCTAAATCCGCTTGTGCAAACGCTTCATCACGCATCAACCGGCTCAAAAACCCGACGTTGGTATGAACGCCAACAATTTGTGTCGCCGCAAGCGCTTGTAACATCCGAGCACGGGCTTGCTCCCTGTCTGCACCACGCACAATTAACTTCGCGATCATTGGATCGTAGTAGGGGGAGATCGTGTCGCCACCACGCACGCCACCGTCTACGCGCACATCTGCATTCTTAAACGCATCATGCTCTGGAAATTCAAGATACGTTAACTGGCCGATCGAGGGTAAAAAATCCTTGTCCGCATTTTCAGCGTAAATTCGTGCCTCAATCGCATGCCCACAACGTTGCAGTTCCTGCTGTGTCTTCGGCAGGCGTTCACCAAAAGCGACTCGTAACTGCCACTCGACCAAATCCAACCCCGTAATCATTTCGGTTACAGGATGCTCGACCTGCAAGCGGGTGTTCATTTCCATAAAGTAAAACTGACCATCAGGCTCAGCAATAAACTCTACAGTACCTGCACCAACATAATTTACGGCTCGGGCCGCTGCAATCGCTGCTTCACCCATCGCCTGCCGACGTATATCTGTCATGCCGGGTGCGGGTGCTTCCTCAATCACTTTTTGATGTCGTCGCTGAATTGAGCAATCTCGTTCAAACAAATACACATGCTGATTGTGGGTGTCAGAAAAAACTTGTATTTCGATATGACGAGGCTTTTGAAGATAACGCTCAATCAAAACTTTATCGTCACCAAAGCTCGCGGTCGCTTCGCGCTTGCACGACGCCAGTGCAGCGGCGAAATCTTTCGACTTCGTCACCACACGCATGCCTTTACC
>JACCDX011543982.1_pt1 | contig 26385 bp, 24 predicted proteins | sample 7449681 | NCBI WGS metagenome assembly JACCDX01 (sample SAMN15323450, study PRJNA562643) | freshwater metagenome | isolation source: river surface water | place: USA:Blue River Watershed | collected 2017-08-18
AACTTCAGAAAAAAATTGCTCAACATCAAGATAAGAAGAGTAATCAAGAGAAGTCACTTGATCAAAAAAAATGGGGTCGAAAGCTGATTTTTTGAAAATGAATTCCAACGAATCGAACTTTTGACCCCATCCTGAAAGACAGAGAATCTTTTTAGACACAACTATTTTTTGTCAGCGAAAACGTCAAAATTACCAAATTTGCTTTTGAATTTAGTAACTCTTTCATCGTTAGCATTAACGTAGCTTTGGCCTTTATCTTGCCAAGCTGGGTGATTTTTTGGATCAACGTCCAATCTCAAAGTGTCACCTTCTTTACCCCAAGTTGTAAGAATTTGAAATTGAGTTTTTTTATCAGTCATCACAACATTTACCAAATGTTGTTTTGGGTGCTTGTCGCCAGTAGTTTCAGGAGCAACAGCTTTGGTTTTAGCTTTAGACATTCTATACCTTGCTTAAATTTTTTTATGTGAAGGGAATCAAAGGGGCGCGCATCCTAGGTTTGACTTTTTTTTAGTCAAGCATCGCTTCTAATAAAAACTTGACATTCCTTCTTTTGGAAAAAATGATGTTGCCTCACTTAAAAAATTATAAAGAGATTGGTTGTAAATTAAACGTAACTTAAAAAACCCTGCCAACGATTCTATTAACTCCATAACCAGAATCTCAGATAGCAAACCAAAACCCATCAAATGAACAGAAGTTATCTATTAAAGAAAAAAGCTCTATCAGTACTATCTAGCTTTGGCATTGTGCTGCTCAAAATTCTTGTTAAAACTTACAAATTCATTTTCGCTAAAAGAACAATTCTATTCGTTACCAAAAAGAAAATTCGCAGCGTTACTTTAGGTCCAATTGTACAAATATGTATCGTGCTTTTCTTTGCTTGGGTTTACAATATGTTCAACCAATCAATCCATTACGGTGATATACTCGACGAGAAGGCTGAAGAAATAAAAAGACTGCAAGCTGCTAACAATTATTTCCGCGAAGAATTTAACGAAACAAATGAAAAACTTCGCAAAATTAATGACTATCTAATTTCAGTTACCGGTAGCACCAATCAGAAAGTTAGCGACGAAGAAAAACCCAAATTAAAAACGCCAAAAAACGTAAAAGAAGATCAACTTTCAAATGACGACCAACACACTCTAAACGAGATTCGTGACACAAATTATATCATCGCCGATATTCATTCTTTCGCTCGCACTCGCATCAATAAAATCGAAAATGCCATCAGTCTGACTGGATTAAATTTGAAAACTGGCGCCAAATCTTCCAATAAAACCAGAAAAGAAATTGAAAAAGTGATATCCCTCAATAGCAAAAAAGAATTACGCTCCAAACAAGGTGGTCCAATCGGAGAAGTTGATGCAATTGATGCTAATATTCCTTACTCGGCGGAAGACGCTTTAGAAAGACAGTTAGAAAAAGCAGAGTTTGTCAGCGATCTAGATCGTTTAAAAATACTAGAAAAATTGGTTAAAGTTATGCCTTTCTCTCGACCAATGCGTAACTATTACATCTCTAGTGGTTTTGGTGGCAGAGTTGATCCAATCACCGGCTCTCATGCTTCTCATAAAGGTCTTGACTTCGCAGGACCTGCTAATGAAAAAATTATCAGCCCATCAAATGGTAAAGTAGTAATGGCTGGTCCTTTCAGCGGTTACGGCAATGCTATTGTGATTGACCATGGTTTTGGTATCACAACACGCTACGGACACTTAGCTTCAGTTAAAGTTCATGAAGGACAAATAGTTAAAAAAGGCGAAGTAATTGCAATTCAAGGCAATACTGGACGCAGTACAGGATCACACTTACATTATGAAGTAAGATACAGAAATACTCCTCTAAATCCTAAAAAATTTATCGAAGCAGGAGATACTTTATTTAAAGACGGAAAAGCGGTAAAATATGTCAATAGCTAGCGATATCAAATCTACATTTCTCAATATTACAAAAAACGAAAGTAACGAAGGCTCAATTCCAAAAAACTTAAGCCAAATTGCTCACAATTTTAAATCTACTCCAACTATCATTGCCAAAGATCTAAAAATTGAAGGTAATATTGTAGGAACTGGATCGCTAGAAATTGAAGGTAATATTCGCGGAATAATTCACGGTAACTCCGTAATATTGCGCGAAGAAGGAGTAATCGAAGGCGAGGTTATTGCTGACTCTTTAAACATCCGCGGACGCTTCAATGGCAATGTTCGGGCCAAGAATGTGAGCATTTCTAGCCGTGCAAAAATCACCGGCATTATCGAATATGGCACCTTATCTGTTGAAGATGGCGCATACATTGATGGTCAATTCAAACAGCTCGAAAAAATTTCGAGCTAGTTTGCTAATCTTTTTAGAATTTCCTCACGGCTAATAAAGTTTACCAAGAATTTCAATTCTGGCCCGTGCTCAAATCCAGTTAAACTCAAGCGAATTGGCATGAATAATTCTTTACCTTTGCGCGTTGTGTTTGCTTTGATTTTATCCAGCCAAATTTGCCAACAATTAATGTCAGAAGTGTCTTGTGGCAGTAGGGTTGCAGCCATTTGTAGAAATTCTTTATCTTCATCTTTGTTAGCGTAACGGAACTCTTTTTTGCAAATTTCCCACCAAGTTTTTAGCTCACTTAAGAAAACGATATTTTGTTTCATACAATCAAAAAAAGCTGAATCAACTTCACCCAAATCCATTTTATCCAAAGATGCTTTAACATCAGATAAATCGCACTTTTGCAACAATTTTTGGTTAATGTTTGTCAACTCAGAAATGTCGTAATTGGTTGAAGATTTTGAAAATTTTGAAAACGAAAATTCTGCAACTAATTCATCGAAATTTTTGTGAATTTTAACACCATCTGAAGTGCCAATTTGCGCCAATAAATTAATCACCGACATCGCTTCATAACCTTCGCCGCGCAAAGATTTTACATCAAAACCACCTTCACGTTTCGAAATTTTGCCTTCACTCGCTTTCACCAAAGCTAAATGCGAAAAGTCCGGTGCTTTAACGCCCAAAGCTTCAAAAATTTGAATCTGAATTGCTGTATTGGTGATATGATCTTCGCCACGAATAATGTCAGTCACATTGTAATCAACGTCGTCAACTACGGAACAGAAAGTGTAAGTCGGAACGCCATTGTCGCGCACTAAAACCGGATCAGAAAAATGACGACCTTCGTAAGTAATTTTGCCTTTAATTTTATCTTCCCAAGAAGTGATTTTATCTTCGAGTAAAAAACGATAATGTGGCTTTAAACCTTGAGCTCGTAAGTTCGCTTTTTGCTCTTCTGTAAGTTGTAAAGAAGCACGATTGTAAATTGGAGTAATGCCCGACGCAATTTGCGCTTTTCTTTGCAAATTCAATTCTTCCGGCGTTTCGTAGCATTCATAAAGTCTGCCCGCGGCAATTAATTGGTTTTTCGCTTCTTCATAGCGATCAAGACGATCTGATTCTTTAAACAGCAAATCATACTTCAAACCAAGCCAGTCCATATCGACTAAAATCATATCACGATATTCGTCGCGCACTCTTTCTACATCAGTGTCATCAAGACGCAGGAAAAATTTTCCACCAACTTTTTTTGCGTAAAGATAATTGATGATTGCAGCACGAATATTACCAACGTGCAAAAAGCCTGTGGGAGAAGGCGCGAAGCGACAAATTTTAGTCATTACAGAGATTTAATTATGTTTCTTGATTGGTCGTAAAAATTCACGATTTTGAGGAGTGTCAGGCAAAATAAAATCACTTCCGCAATAGTCACATTTTTTCTTCATTTTATATTTTTTGCGGCTGCGTGGCATTGGCAACATTATTAGCAAAAATATTATGAATTTAAAAATTGTTTTGCCGATGCTGTTTTTCACCAGATCTTGTGTATCTTCAAAGCTGTGTAAACAATCGCCGCAAATCAATTTTTCTGACATTATTTGGTGAACTTATTGGTTATTGGATAACGGCGATCTTTGTCAAAAGACATTTCTGAAACTCGCGGCCCCATGCAAGATTGACGACGTTTATATTCACTTTGATAAAAAAGCTTGGCGACTTTTTGCACTAAGTCCGCGGCAAAACCTGCGTTAATTATTTGCGCAACTGATTGCTGCTCTTCAATTAGCTTTGCTAAAATTTGATCCAGAATTTCATAATCCGGAAGCGAATCGCTATCTTTTTGATTTGGTCGTAATTCCGCAGTTGGCGCTTTTTGTATAATATTTTGGGGAATTGCCGCACAATTTTTGGCTAATTCGTAAACTTCTGTTTTGTACAAATCTTTAATCGGGTTGAACGCGCCGCACATGTCGCCGTAAAGCGTGGCATAGCCTGTTGCTAATTCTGATTTATTGCCGGTTGAAAGCAAAAGTGCTCCCGTTGTGTTGGAAATTGTCATCAAAATGTTGCCGCGCAAACGTGACTGCAAATTTTCTTTCGCCAAATCAGAAATATCATCAATCGTCATCAACATTGCGCTGAAAGGCATTTCGATTGAAATGACTTCCAATTTTACACCTAAGTTTTGTGCACATTGCACCGCATCATTCATCGATTCATCAGAATTAAAACGACTTGGTAAAGCGTAAAGCGTAACATTTTGCGCACCCAAAGCATCAACGGCGATAGCGGCAACCAAAGCAGAATCAATGCCGCCAGACATTCCTAAAATAACTTGCGAGAAACCATTTTTTAAAACGTAATCTTGCAACCCCAAAACACAGGCTTGGTAATTACGATTAGCTTTAGAAGTGAGAGCAAAATTATGATTATGCGGAACATTAATTTCGCCGGATTTAGCAATTTCTACAACCGCAGAATCTTGAACAAATTCTTGCATTTGCAGCACAATTTCACCGGCCGCATTCATCACAAAAGAAGATCCGTCAAACACCACAGAATCTTGAGCGCCAACTTGATTTACGTAAACTAAATTTTTGTTCAAAGTTTTGGCAAAATTACCAATCACTTTTTGACGTAATTCATGCTTATTTTTACTATACGGCGAGGTGTTGAGTGAAATGATTAAATCAAAAACTTGTTCACCAAGTAAGTATAAATTTTTTGTGTCCCATTGATCTTCGCAAATCAACACTGCCAAAGTTTGGCCACGAAATTCAAAAGTGGAAACACGATCAGAATTTTCGAAATAACGCTTCTCGTCAAAGACGCTGTAATTCGGCAAAGTTTTTTTATGAATCAGCTGTTTTACTTCACCTTTTTCAAGCAAAATCGCCGAGTTACGTAAAACTTTTTGGTTCTTACGCCCTAAATCATAAAGCGGTGCGCTCAGTAAAATCGCTGTTTCCGAGCTTTTTGTTAACAATAAAATGTCGCGAATTTTATCTTCGATTTCATCGATAAAATATTCTTTTTGCAGCAAATCTTCGCACAGATATCCGCTAACAATCATTTCGGGGAAAACCACCAAATCACATTGGGCATCGCTGGCTTTTTTGAATTCAGCAATAATTTTTTCACAGTTACCTGCCAAATCACCGACTGTTGGGTTTATTTGGGCGAGTTGAATTTTTAATTTTGACATGCGTTGTCGTAGAATCTTTCAATCTCAGCACGAACATTGTCAGCGCCTTGAGTTGTGTTAATTTTAGCGCGAAATTCCGACGAAGATTTAATGCCGGCGCTATACCAGCCAATATGCTTGCGTGCAAGAGGAATCGCGGTTTGCTCGCCGTAATGATCAATCATTTCATTGAAGTGATTAAGAATGATTTTTTTCTGTTCAGCAATTGAAGGAGTAGCGATTGGTTGTTCACCTTTCAATTCCGCAGCAACTTGCGCAATCAACCACGGCTTGCCGTAAACCGCGCGGCCAATCATCACGCCATCAGCTTTTGAAAGCTCGAGCGCACGTTTAGCATCTTGCGAATTTTTGATATCGCCGTTGGCGATGATGGGAATTTTCACCGCTTCTTTGGTGCGCGAAATCAACTCCCAATTAGCGTTGCCGTTGTACATTTGACAACGAGTGCGGCCGTGAACTGTCAACATTTGAATACCGACATTTTCTGCTTTTTTGGCTAAACTCGGCGCGTTGAGATTTTCATAATTCCAGCCCAAACGCATTTTCATTGTTACCGGAATTTTCACCGCTTTAACCACCGCTTCCATGATGCGTGTTGCTAAATCTTCATCTTTCATCAAAGCACTGCCGGCGAAACCGTTAACTACTTTTTTAACCGGACAGCCGAAATTTATGTCGATAACGTCAGCGCCTAAATCTTCGTTTAAGCGCGCTGCTTCCGCCATAACTGCAGGCTCGCAGCCAGCAAGTTGCACAGAAAGTGGATAAACGTTAGGATCTTTTTGACATTTTTTGAGTGATTCGCGCGTTTGCAAAATCATGGCTCGCGACGCAATCATTTCTGAAATCAAAAGTGGCGCGCCGAAAGATTTTACCAAACGACGAAAAGGCAAATCAGTAACGCCTGACATCGGCGCTAGCAATACATTGTCTTGAAGTTTAATATTTCCGATTTTGATCATGATAAAATTTGAATGAACTATTTTCCGCCAACAAAATGATATTCAAAACCCAACTCGCGCATGGTTTTAGCATCGAACAAATTGCGTAAATCGATGAATTTTTTGGTAGTAATTTTGCTTAAGTCGATTGTTTGATATTCTTTCCATTCTGTCGCGATCACGATTGCATCGGCATTTTGTGCGGCTTGGTAAAGATCTTGGAAAAATTCAATATTAGCGAATTCTGCTAATTCACGTTTAGAATTTTCGATTGCTTCGAAGTCATGAGCAGCAATTTTTGCACCTTTCTTGGCTAATTCTTTGGCGATATGAATTGCTGGCGAATAGCGGATATCATCAGTGTTGGCTTTGAAGGCGAGTCCAAACAAAGCGATTTTTTTGTCGGCTAAATTGTTGTCACAAATTTTAGATATTTTTTCAATCATAGCACTTTTTCTCAAAGAATTTGAGCCAACAACCGAAGAGATCAGGGATAAGTTTACTTGCGATTCTTTAGCAAAATTCAAAATTGCCAAAATATCTTTAGGAAAACACGAACCACCAAAACCTGGACCAGGATTCAAAAACTTTGAACCAATACGATCATCCAAACCCATCGCATATGAAAGCTGTTTGATATTACCGCCAACAGCTTCACATAAATCAGCCATTTCATTGATAAAAGTAATCTTGGTCGCCAAAAAAGAGTTAGAGGCGTATTTGATCAACTCGGCGGTTATGATGTCTGTCACCACTAATTTTTCTGAAGCGAATTTTTCATAAATTTCCGCAAAAATTTTATGTGATTTTTCATCTTCAACACCAACAACGATACGATCTGGATTCATAAAATCTTCAATCGCTGAACCTTCGCGCAGAAATTCTGGGTTTGAAGCAACAGAAAAATCTAAATTCGAATTAGTTTCTTTAACTAATTTTTTAACCTTCTGACCAGTGCCTGCAGGAACTGTCGATTTAGTTACAATCAATTTGTAGGAAGTGGAAAACTGGGCAATTTCTTTTGCTGCCGCTAAAACGTAAGACAAATCAGCGCTGCCATCTTCATCTTGCGGCGTTCCTACAGCAATAAAAACCGCAACAGAATCTTGCAAAGCTGAGTTTAAATCAGTTGTAAAAGAAATTTTTTGGTCTGCTTCAACTTCTGCCAGTATCTCTTGCAAACCCGGTTCAAAAATTGGAATTATACCTGATTTCAGACGCGAAACTTTTGATGCATCTTTATCAACGCAAACAACTTCATGACCTAATTTCGCAAAACAAATACCCGAAACTAATCCGACGTATCCACTGCCAATAACTGTTATTTTCATTTTAAATTCGATTATTTGCCGCCTTAAAAATCTGTAAGAATGTTTTAAATCGGCATAAAAATTGTTACACGCAATCCGCCTTGCGGAGAATCAGAAAGATCAATACGACCACCATGGGAAGTAACTGCATCCATTGTAATTGCCAAGCCAAGGCCAGAGCCGCCGGAATTGGTTTTTTTATCTAAGTTACGAGAATTGTCAATCCGGTAAAATGGTTTAAAAACATTGGCGCGCTCTTTCTCTGGGATACCCGGACCATCATCATCAATGTTAATGATTAAATTATCATGCGACAAATGCGCTGATAAAGAAACGGAATTTCCGTAATTAAAGCCATTGTCAATTAAGTTCATCAAAGCGCGTTTTAGAGCTAATCTTTTAATCAAAACTTCCAAATCATCGGGCAAATCAATTACGCCATCTATCCGTTTGTTGAGCTTGGCATAATATTTGATAATTTTTTCTTGGAGGAATTTTTTTATCAAAACCGTGCTGCTTTTTTCTTTGTCATCAGAACGCGAAAAATCGAGATATTCATCAACTAGCTTCGACATATCAGAAACATCGCTTTTCAAATCTTGAATTTCTTCTCCATCACCCATCAATTCAAGCTGCAATTTCATACGAGTTAGCGGAGTTCTCAAATCATGAGAAACTGCAGACAACATATCCGTTCTTTGGGCAATTTGACGTGTAACACGCTCTTTCATTTTAATAAAAGAAATAGTCAAAGAACGAATTTCTTCTGAACCTGCTGGCTTCAGATTAGGAACATCTTGGCCACGTCCGAATTTTTCTGCAGCATCAGAAAGTTCACGCACAAAACGTATTTGATTGCGGAAAAATACAATCGCCGCCCAAGAAGCTAGGAATGAACTCAGGATCATCCAAAAAGTGAATACTTGCGCGCTTGAACTAGTGATTCTTTTTACCGGAACATCAAAAGACAATAAGCCTTGTTTAGTTTGAACCTTTACGATGATGATATCGTTATAATCCGGACTTTCAAAAATTTCGTAAGGAGTTAGCTCATGGCTTTCCAACTCAGATTTAAAGCGGTTGTATGGATCAATCAGTGGATTGATGTAATCATAAATTTTGCTTTTACGCCAATCTGAATCGGCAATTTTATTTTTCTTTAAACGACGACGATTCTCAAAAGAAAATTCCAAACCAGTATTGATTGAAAGCTCATTTAACAAATCTTGATAACCTGGTTTGTTAATCGAATTTTTGACAAACACCATTTCTTCAATAACGCTGCGCGCCATATGTTTACTGATTACGTCAATATGCGCGTAGTAAAAAACATAAATCGAAACTACTTGTACCGCCAAAGTTGAAATGATGATTATCAACAAGAAACGACCGTAGAGCGAACGTGGAATGAATTTTTTAATCTTCTTCATCAAAGAAAGGTTTTTTTTTAGAAATAAAAAAATATTGTAAATGGCATAAAGCACAGATGATCTCACAATCTCTACAAAATCAATCATGAACAGCAAAATTTCAGCTAAAAATATCAATTTATTTTACGGTCAAAAACAAGCTTTGTTTAATATCAATCTTGATTTTGAAAAAAACAGCGTAACCGCCCTGATTGGCCCTTCTGGCTGCGGAAAATCTTCTTTTTTGCGTTGCATAAATCGTATGAATGACACCGTTTTGGGCTGCAGAATTGAAGGTGAAATTACTTTGGATGGCGAAAATATTTATCGTCCTAACCTTGACTTAGTGATGTTGCGCGCTTCCGTTGGCATGGTGTTTCAGAAACCAAATCCTTTCCCAAAATCAATCTATGAAAACGTCGCTTACGGCGCGAGAATTCACGGTTTGTTTAATAGCAAAAAAGAATTGGACGAAATTGTCGAAAAAAGTTTGACCAGCGCAGGCTTATGGAACGAAGTTAAAGACCGCTTAAACGATCAAGCAAACGGTCTTTCTGGTGGCCAACAACAACGTTTATGTATCGCTCGTACAATTGCCGTGCAACCAGATGTAATTTTAATGGATGAACCTTGTTCTGCCCTTGATCCAATTGCGACAGCTAAAATTGAAGAACTGATCGATGAACTGAAAGAAAATTTTACCATCATTATCGTTACACACTCAATGCAACAAGCTGCTCGCGTTTCAAATATGACAGCTTTTTTCAACATGGGGAAAGTTGTGGAATACGGCACAACTGACAAAATCTTCACCAACCCAACAAATCAACAAACCCAAGATTATATTACCGGTCGTTTCGGATAAATCGATTTTTAGTTGATAGTCGTCGTTTTCCTCAACGACTATCAGCTATAACCCAAAACTAACAACATGTTTGGATTCTCTTTAGCAGAACTTTTAGTCGTCTGCATCATCATTTTAATTTTTATCAAACCGCAAGATTTACCAGAAATTGCCTACTTTCTTGGCAAAATTTTTTACCGCGCTAAAAATTTCTTCAATGATCTCAAAAAACAGTTTAAGGAAGTTGAGCAAGAATTTGGTTTAGATGAAATCAAACAAGAAATTAATCGCGGCATTGCTGAAGAAAAAGCTCGTTTGGGAGATGATGATTCTACTGTAATAATCGACATTTACGGCAATGAACATCGAGTGCCACCTTCTCATAAAAACGCGCTGAATTTATCGGATGAAGAATTTACTCAAGAAGTACAAAAACATAATCAAGAAAATACTGAAACTACTAAACCACCAGCGCCCTAAATTACTGTAAATCAAACACAAATCCAAAAGATAAATAGCGTCTGGTTTGGTTGCTCAGCTCATTATCTTTAGTATATTTTCTTTGCTCAAAAATGTGATTAATCGCCAAAGATACGCGATTATTTATACGATATTTCAAAGTTGTCCGCACATCGTCATCCATACTTTCATTATCCAAAAACCAGTAGGCTCGTTGCGTAAAAGTCAGGTTCTTAGTGATCGGGAAATTTAAACGAATTGAAGGCAAAATAAAACTTTTTGAACCAGAATTTTTAATATCCATATAGCCAACACTTAAGTCGAGTTCGATTTTATCTTCGAAAAATATTCTTCCCAACCCTCCTGCCGTTCGCATATCATAATAATAGCTCGATAATTCATCATAGTTTACACGATTATACAAAACGCCGTAATTTTTGCTCTGCCCTAGCATAAATTTATTGGACAACATCAAGTCATATTCTTCGCTTTTCTTTTCCATTTTTCCCGGAGTTTTGCTGGAAATATCCCCATAACTAGTTTTGTGGAAAAAATTCACTTCATGCATTTGACGTTCGCTTTGGTAGTAATAGCGAGAGTCAATTTGGAATGATTTAGAGTTATAATCAGAATCTTTATTGCCAGAAAGTAGCAAAGATTGAATAGCGCGGCTTGAGCGATAAAATTTGCGAGATCTGGCGTTAACTATTTTTTCACGATCAGATTCGCTATCAAGAGCCCAAGAGGATTCGTGAAGGAATAAAAAAAGGAGAACAAAAAGGAGACAAGTCAGGTGGTGTTTCATTGGGGTTTTTGTGTGGTGTGATTAATCTTTTAGAAGCTTATTTTTACTGCTTCGGGGCTGGTGTTGCAGTTTTAGTTTTAACCGGAGCTTTTGCTGCAGGAACAGCAGCAGTTTCTGGTACAGCAGAAGATTCTACAGAATTGTTCTCCGGAGTATTAATTCCATCCATAGGCTCTTGAGGCATTTGGTCACCATTATCAACAGCACCGCTATCATATACAGTAGCAGAATCTGGGTTTGCTTCGTTAGTCAAATCTGGAAGATCGACTTCTTCTTCTTTGGTTTCAAATAACCAACCTGCGTGAGATTTAACACTTTCAGAATATTTCACACCAACGACGAATGAAAAAATCATCAAAGTGACGACGACAATTAGTTCGATAGCTTTAATCATAAAAAATAAAAAATTGTTGTTCTTGGATTTAGAACTGAATGGTTTTGCGGAGTTTTTTTAAACTCCACGAAAAATTAAATTAGGAACAGTTAATTGCAATTAATTAGTCCAAAAAATTACAACACCATCAAAATTGGATGTTCGATGTAACGGCGCAAAGCTTTCAAAAACTCAGCACCAACTGCACCATCGACTGATCTGTGATCAGAAGATAAAGTGACATTCATCATGCTGGCAATTTTTATTTGACCATGTTCAACAATTGGTTTGTCTACAGCACGCGCTACTGCTAAAATACAGCTTTGTGGAGGGTTAACAATTGCAGCAAAATTGTCGATACCGAACATTCCCAAATTTGAAATTGAGAATGAACCACCTTGGAATTCTTCTGGTTGTAACTTACCATCACGCGCTTTTTTTGCTAATTGCTTCGCTTCTTTTGAAATTGCTTGAATAGTTTTTTGGTCAGCATTTTTGATGATCGGGGTAATTAAACCGCCATCAATTGCCACAGCCATTGAAATATCAACGTTATTATAAACTAAAACCGCATCGTCAGTCCACGCAGAGTTGGCTTCTGGAACTTTTTTCAATGCCATTGCTGTAGCTTTAATGATCAAATCATTAACCGAAATTTTATATTCTGGAGTACCGTTTTCATCGTGCGGAGCGACTTCATTCAAAGCAGCGCGTAATTCCATAAGTTTGTTGATGTTCAACTCGCAAGACAAATAAAAGTGCGGAACAGTTTGTTTTGATTCCAACAAACGACGCGCAATAACTTTACGCATATTGTTATTTTTAAGTGCGTAAAATTCTTGTGGATTACGACGAACAACACCGGCTCTTGCGCCACCACTTTTCAAGAAATCCAAAACATCATCTTTAATCACACGACCGTGCGGCCCAGTTCCTTGAATTTGAGAAATGGCGACTCCTTCTTCTTTAGCGATTCTTTTTGCCAATGGGCTAGCTTTTGTAGAGGAGGGAAAACTTGCGTTAGTTGTAGCAGGAGCAGCAGCTACGAAAGTTGGAGCAGCCGGAGCTGAAACGGCGGCTTTAACTTCTTCTTTTTTGACTTCTGCGCTTGGAACTGCTGATTTTACAGCGTAATTTTCCACAGCTTTTTTGTCTTCACCATCTTCCAAAAGAAGAGCGATACAGCTATTTACAGCAACGTTTTCTGTGCCTTCTGCAACTAAAATTTTGCCCAAAGTTCCTTCGTCAACTGCTTCAACTTCCATAGTTGCTTTGTCAGTTTCAATCTCGGCAATCACTTCGCCGGCTTTAATTTTATCACCTTCTTTTTTAACCCATTTTGCAAGGTTTCCTTCTTTCATTGTTGGTGAAAGAGCAGGCATCAAAATTTCGATTGGCATGTTTAAATATTCAGTTGTTAAGGAAGTTTTTAGTAATCTTTTCGAAGGCGGCGGAAATTATTTTTTAAGAGCAAAAAGTCTACAATTTTTCGCCTCAATATTTACGAGTATCAAACGCATCTCTTAACGCTTCACCAATAAAAACCAATAAAGTTAAAATTATTGTTACTGTAACAAATCCTGTAATTCCAAGCCAATAAGCGTTAATATTATTTTTACCTTGTGCCAATAATTCACCCAGAGATGGCGATCCAATTGGCATACCAAGACCAAGAAAATCAAGTGATGTCAAAGTGACAATCGATCCGCTGACCAAAAATGGTAAATTAGCTATTATTATCGGAGCGGCGTTTGGCAAGATATGTTTGAAAATTATACGACGATTTGAAGCGCCAAGAGATTTACTTGCTTTGACAAAATCAAAGTTACGTAAGCGCAAAAATTCGGCGCGCACTACAGAAACCATCGAAATCCAGCCAAAGATCAACATTATCAGCAATAATGTAAAAAATCCTGGTTCCAAAACTGTCGATAAGATTATTAGCAAAAACAAAGTGGGCATACTCGACCAAATCTCGATTATACGCTGGAAAATAAGATCAACCAAACCACCAAAATATCCTTGAACAGCGCCGGCACAAATTCCGATTACAGCACTTAAAAAGGCTAATAATAAGCCAAATATTAGCGAGATTCTCACTCCATAAATTATGCGAGCCAAAACGTCACGGCCGTTATCATCAGTGCCAAGTAAATTTTGCATTGTTGGACGTGATGGTGCTGGCGTTTCAATAGATAAATTAATCGTGTCGTAAGAAAAAGGAATTAGCGGAAAGATCATCCAGCCGTTTTTGTTAACTAATTCTTTTATTGTAGGATCACGAAAATCAGCACGAGTTTCAAACTCTCCTCCCAATTCTTTCTCGCTAATATTTTGCAAAATCGGGAAATAAAAGTGATCCTCAAATTTTATAATCAGAGGTTTGTCATTTGCGATGAATTCAGCAAAAAGGCTTGAAACAAATATTATTAAGAAAATTACAAACGAAAAATAACCACGACGATTTTTTTTAAATTTTGCAAAAAATTTTTCAGACATATCTGATAAAAATACTATCGATAGAAGTGTTTCTGAGTTTTGCTATTTAAACTCTAATTAGGGAAATAAAGTGCTTTTCAATAAAAAAGGGGACTCTTTCGAGCCCCCTTTTTTGGCTTATGAATTAAGCTTCAACAAATTCTTCCGAAGATGCTGATTCTAATTCAGCATTTCTTTCTTGGCTGGCAATTTTGCGATATTTACTCGCCAATAAACCAGTACCTGCAGGAATTAATCGTCCAACGATAATGTTTTCTTTCAAACCTTTCAAATCATCATATTTACCTTGAACTGCTGAGTCAGTTAGAACTCTTGTAGTTTCTTGGAATGAAGCAGCTGAAATGAAAGACTTGGTTTGCAACGATGCTTTAGTAATACCAAGCAATACTGGAGAACATTGAGCTGGTTTCATTTTTTGTGCGATCATTTTTGAATTAATCTCTTCAAATACGTCACGATCAATATATTCACCAACCAACAAAGTTGTGTCGCCAGAGCTAGTAACTTCAACACGTTTCAACATCATGGTCAAAATAACTTCGATGTGCTTGTCGTCAATTTTTACACCTTGCATACGATAAACTTTTTGCACTTCATTTACCATATAGTTAGTGAAAGCTTGCATACCTTGGATACGCAGAATGTCATGCGGAACTGGGTTACCATCAACTAAGATGTCACCTTTTTTCACATAATCACCTTCGCCAACGAACAAGTGTTTAGTTTTGGCAAAAGAATACTCAACTGGTTCAATTGAAGCATCTTCAGATCTTACCAAAATACGACGCTTAGTTTTGTAATCTTTACCAAATTCAACACGACCGTCGATGTCACTCATTACAGCAGCATTTTTCGGTTTACGAGCTTCAAATAACTCAGCAACACGTGGAAGACCACCAGTAATATCACGAGTTTTAGAAGATTCTTTTGGAATTCTCGCAATAACATCACCAGCTTTTACTTCGTCACCGTTTAAAATACCGATAATTGTATTAACTGAAAGTGCATACTCTTTCAAAACTTCACCTTTATTGTCAGTTAAAGACAATCTTGGTTTAAGTTCTTGTTTGCTGTATTGCTTCCAATCAATTACGATTTTGGTTGATACACCAGTAGATTCTTCGATTTTTTCACGAAGAGAAACATTCTCTGTTAAGTCGTTATATTTAACCAAACCATTGCTTTCTGCAATTACTGGAATGTTGTATGGATCCCATTCTGCTAAGTGATCACCTTTATTTACAACTTCACCATTTTTACGCAAAATTGCCGAACCATAAGGAAGTTTATAACTATGGATCTCTTGCTGATTTTTATCGCAAAGAACGATTTCAGAGTTTCTGCTAACCACTATAATTTTACCATCACGATTAACAATCGTTCCTTTATCAATAATTTTAACGAAACCTTCTGAAACAGCAGAAATAGACGATTGTTCACTACCTCTTTGTGCAGCACCACCAATGTGGAACGTTCTCATTGTTAACTGAGTACCAGGTTCACCGATTGATTGTGCCGCCACAACACCAACCGCTTCACCAATACTTACAATGTTACCGGTTGAAAGATCACGTCCGTAGCATTTAACGCACACGCCTTCTTTAGCTTTACAAGTAAGAACTGAACGAGATCTGATAGTTTTAACGCCAGCCTGATTGATTGCATCTGCAATAGACTCATCAATCATAACTCCAGCTTTAACAATTAATTTATTTTCAGGAGATTTAACATCTTCAATTGCAACACGTCCCAAAGCCTGATCTGCCAAAGAAGATACAACTCTGCCGTCATCCACAATAGATTCCAAAATTATACCTTCTTTTGTACCGCAATCTTCTTCTGTAACGATACAATCTTGAGAAACGTCAACTAATCTTCTAGTCAAATAACCAGAGTTTGCTGTTTTCAAAGCTGTGTCGGCCAAACCTTTACGCGCACCGTGAGCAGAAATAAAGTATTCCAAAACGTTCAAACCTTCTTTGAAGTTAGAAACGATTGGAGTTTCGATAATCTCACCTGACGGTTTCGCCATCAAACCACGCATACCGGCAACCTGTTTGATTTGGCTTTCAGAACCTCTCGCACCTGAGTCAGCCATCATGAAGATTGAGTTTGCTTTTACTGGGCTTGAGAAAGAAGAAATGTTTTTCATCATCTCTTTTGAAATTTTATCGGTACAGTGAGTCCACTCGTCAATAACTTTGTTGTATCTTTCACCAGCGGTAATCAAGCCTTCACGATACTGCTTTTCTAGTTTTTTAACTTTTTCGAAAGATTCTCCGATATTTTTATGCTTAGAATCAGGAATGATCATGTCGTCTTTACCGATAGAAATACCAGCGCGACAAGCATTTTTGAAACCAAGTGCCATGATACGATCACAGAACATTACTGTTTCTTTTTGTCCGCAATTTCTATAAACTGTATCAATCAAGTTAGTAACAGCTTTTTTAGTCATGACATTGTTAACGATTGATAAATCGCTCTTCATCATGCTTGGCAAGTTATTGAAAAGTATTACACGACCCGGAGTTGTTTCAACTTTTTTGAAATATCTTTCGCCATCTTTATCTTTAACCATGAAGCGGTAAAGAATTTTGTCATGCAATGACATGCCGTTTTGAAGTGCATGCTCAAGCTCAAACATATCAGCAATTGGACGAGATTTAGCAGAAGCGAAATCCTGACCTTCCATCGTGATATAATATAAACCAAGAATGATATCTTGAGATGGAACAATAATTGGCTTACCGTTAGCAGGGCTCAAAATATTGTTTGTAGACATCATCAAAACTCGCGTCTCAACTTGCGCTTCAATTGATAAAGGAACGTGAACTGCCATTTGGTCACCGTCGAAGTCGGCGTTGAACGCAGAACAAACAAGTGGGTGAAGTTGAATAGCTTTACCTTCAGTCAAAACTGGTTCAAAAGCTTGGATACCAAGTCTATGAAGAGTTGGAGCACGGTTTAAAAGAACTGGATGTTCTTTGATAACTTCATCTAAAATATCCCAAACTTCTGATCTTTCCGCTTCGACCATTTTTTTCGAAACTTTGATCGAAGGGGATTTTCCGTAAAGTTCTAATTTCGAATAAATAAAAGGCTTGAATAGCTCTAATGCCATTTTTTTCGGCAAGCCACATTGATGCAATTTCAATTCTGGACCGACTACGATTACGGAACGACCAGAATAGTCTACACGCTTACCAAGAAGGTTTTGACGGAAACGACCTTGCTTACCTTTCAACATGTCAGAAAGCGACTTGAAAGGTTTCTTATTAGAGTTTTTAACTACAGCACCTGAACGACCATTATCAAGAAGAGCATCTACTGATTCTTGCAACATGCGCTTCTCATTTTTAATGATGATTTCTGGGGCACCAAGCTCCATCAAACGTTTCAAACGATTATTACGGTTGATAACACGACGGTACAATTCGTTCAAATCAGAAGTAGCAAAACGTCCACCATCCAACATAACCAAAGGACGAATATCAGGTGGGATAACAGGAAGAACGTTCATAATCATCCAAGCCGGGCTATTGCCAGACTCCAAAAACTGTTCAACCAATTTTAATCTTTTGACGATTTTTTCTTTTTTTAATTCAGAAGTTTGAACAGCCAAATCTTCACGCAATTCTTTTTGAGTTCTTTTTAGGTCAAGTTTTGCCAATAATTTTTGAATCGCTTCTGCACCCATTTCAGCAGAAAAACTTCCATATCCGTACTCTTGCTGATATTTAGAATACTCGTCTTCAGTTAAGATAGTGCCATCTTTCAAAGGAGACATCAAACCATCTGTTACGATGTAAGATTCAAAATAAATAACTTTCTCAAGTGATTTTAAGGTCAAACCCAAAATAGCACTGATACGAGAAGGCAAAGATTTTAAAAACCAAATGTGAGCAATCGGAGCAGCAAGCTCAATATGTCCCATTCTTTCACGACGCACTTTTGAAGAAGTAACTTCAACACCGCACTTTTCACAAACGATCCCTTTATACTTAATACGTTTATACTTACCGCACAAACATTCGTAATCTTTGATTGGACCAAATATTCTGGCACAAAACAAACCATCTCTTTCTGGTTTGAAAGTACGGTAGTTGATGGTTTCTGGCTTAGTTACTTCACCAAAAGACCAAGATCTAATTTTATCTGGGTCAGCGATTGAGATTTTAATGGCATTGAAGTCCAAAAGATCAACAGAGCTATTTGAATTTAAGCTTAATAGACCATGTGAAGAAGTTCCTGCTAGTGACATGAGGATTTTATTTTTGTTTAAACTTTATTCTTTAAGTCGCTTTAAAAGCGTGACCTCGCACTTTTTAGGGTGCGAGGATTTTTTTATTTTTCTACCAACTCGATATTTAAACCAAGCGAACGTACTTCTTTAATCATAACGTTGAATGATTCAGGAATACCGCAATTAAAGTTTTGGTTACCTTGAATGATTGACTCGTAGATTTTAATTCTACCAACCACATCATCTGATTTAACAGTAAGCATTTCTTGTAGTGAATAAGCAGCACCGTAAGCTTGGAGTGCCCAACATTCCATTTCACCGAAACGCTGACCACCAAAGTGTGATTTACCACCCAACGGCTGTTGCGTGATCAAACTATATGGACCAATTGAACGCGCGTGAATCTTATCATCAACAAGGTGATGTAGTTTCAGCATGTAAATATATCCAACTGTGACTTTACGATCGAACTTTTCACCAGTCTTACCATCGAATAATTCAGTTTGACCAGATTTATCAGCTCCTGTAGCCTCAATCAATTTAGTAATATATTCTTCTTTAGCACCTTCAAAAATTCCGGTTGCAAATGGAACGCCTTTTTTAAGCTTAGAGGCAAAAGAAATTAACTCGTCTTCATTGAAAGAATTGATCTTAGCAATTTCAGAATCTGAGTTATAAACTGATAATATTTTCTCTCTCAGCTGTTTTACAAATTCTGCTTTTTTCTCAGCAGCCTGATCTAGAAGTTGAGCAATTTGTTTTCCTATTTCTTTCGAAGCAAAACCTAAGTGTGTTTCCAAAATTTGACCAACGTTCATACGAGAAGGTACACCAAGAGGGTTCAATACTATATCCACTGGTTCTCCATCTGCAGAATAAGGCATATCTTCAACTGGAGCGATTTTAGAAACGACACCTTTGTTACCGTGACGTCCAGCCATTTTATCACCTGGCTGCAATCTATATTTTGAAGCAACGTAAACTTTTACAATTTTCAAAACACCTTGTCCTAACTCATCACCAGCTTTGATACGAGCTACCTTTTCGTTAAACTCTTTCTCAATCTCAGAAACTTGTTTATTATGTGATTTGATTAGTTTTTCTGCTTTATCCATAGATTTAGCATCATCAACTACAATTTTCACCAACTGAGCTTTGCTCAAAGTTTCAAGTTCAGAAGTTTCTAACTTTGCTTTTGATTTAATTTTATCAGCATTGCTGGTTAGTTTTTTTCCAGCAAAAAGTTCTACTAAGGCTCCTTTAATAGAGTCTTCCAAGAAAGAAACTTTTAGATCTTTGCTTTTAGCCAACTCTTCGATCTGCTGCATTTCGATATAAACAGATCTTTCGTCCTTTTCGATACCTTTACGTGAATAAACTTTTACGTCCACTACAGTACCGCTAATACCAGTTGAGGCATAAAGCGAAGAATCTTTTACGTCAGAAGCTTTTTCACCAAAGATAACTTTCAAAAGTTTTTCTTCTGGAGTCATTGGAGATTCAGATTTAGGAGTTGTTTTACCAACTAATAAATCTCCTGGTTTCACTTCTGCACCAATATGAATTATACCTTCTTCATCAAGTTTTGCTAAGGCTTCTTCACTAACATTCGGAATGTCACGAGTAATCTCTTCAGGCCCTAAACGAGTATCTCTTGCAACTACTTCTAACTCTTCAATATGAATCGAAGTGAAAGTATCATTAGCTAATAATTTCTCAGAAATAATGATCGAGTCTTCGAAGTTATATCCATTCCAAGGCATGAAAGCTACTCGAACGTTTTTACCCAAAGCAATTTCACCATCAGCAATTGAGTGGCCATCAGAAATAATTTGACCAGCTTTAACTTGTTGTCCCAAAGAAACAGTCGGTCTTTGGTTAATACAAGTGTCTTGGTTAGTTCTAACGTATTTCTTCAAACCATAAACTTCAACTGAAGGACCGTTTTCATCAACAGACTCAACAACAATTTTTGAAGAATCCACGAACTTAACTACACCATCTTTTAAAGCTTTTACTGCAGCACCAGAGTCAGCAGCAATAACTGCTTCCATACCGGTTCCTACAACAGGAGCATCTGGACGCAACAAAGGAACGGCTTGACGTTGCATGTTCGCACCCATCAATGCTCGGTTCGCATCGTCATTTTCCAAGAATGGAATCAAAGTTGTAGCAATTGAAACAATTTGTTTAGTAGAAACGTCAGTATAGTCGATTTTATCTGGTGTCATCATAACGAATTCACCATTTTTACGACAGTTTACTAGTTCGTCTTTGATGTTACCTTTCTCATCAATATTGGTAATTGGTGGCGCAATAACGAAATCAACTTCCGCCAAAGCAGACAAATATTCAATTTCATCTGTAACACGACCTTTTACAACTTTACGATATGGGGTTTCGATAAAACCATATTCGTTAACACTTGCATATGTTGCCAAAGAGTTAATCAAACCAATATTTGGACCTTCTGGAGTTTCAATAGGACAAATACGGCCATAATGAGTCGAGTGAACGTCACGGACTTCAAAACCAGCTCTTTCACGAGTCAAGCCGCCAGGTCCTAATGCAGACAAGCGTCTTTTGTGAGTAACTTCAGCTAACGGATTAGTTTGATCCATAAACTGAGATAACTGTGAAGTTGCGTAGAAATCTTTAACGGCAGTGATCAATGGTTTAGCATTAATCAAGCTTTGAGGCATTATAGTGTCAACTTCAACCGAATTCATTTTTTCAATGATCGATTTTTCAATTCTTGACATACCGACTCTCAATTGGTTTTCAACCAATTCACCAACTGCACGGACACGTCTGTTAGCTAAGTTATCAATATCATCAGTTTTTAAATCATTGTGTTTGATTAAGCTGAGAATTTTGATGGTTTGCTTCACATCATGATGAGTTAGATGCAGAGTTTCTTTTGTAATGTTTAAAGATAATCTGTGATTCATCTTCATTCTACCAACATCAGACAAATTGTATCTAGCATCTGAGAAGAATAAATTATCAAAATAATTTTTAGCAACTTCTAAGGAAGAAGGTGCTTCTCCAAGTCTGATAGCTTTGTAGATATCAAACAAAGCATCTTTTTGATTTTGGTTCTTATCTACCAACATTGTATTATACAAGTATGGACCAATATCAGACTTACTTGGGTTAACTACGGCGACGTTTTTGAAATTTAACTTTTGTAAAATTTCCAAACTTTCCGGTGTTAGGATGCTGCCAGCCTCTAGTAGCAATTCACCAGTATCGTTATCAATTAAGTCTTGGGCAACAACAAATCCTAACAAAACTTCATCAGTTAGTAAGTAATTTTGGAACTTTTCTTCTTTTAGTTTTTCAACTGCTTTACGGTTTAGTTTTGTTCCTTCTTTTACCATTACTTTTTTAGTATCGGCACAAACTAAATCGTAAGGTAATTTTTTTCCTAAGAATACTTCTGGATCAAAAGAAGTGGCCCAACCGTTTTTTGTAATGAAAGCATCAATAGAGCCATAAAAAGTTTTGATAATTTCTTCAGCGCTCATATCAATAGCACGTAGTAGCGAAGAAACCGGAATCTTCCTTTTTTTATCTACACGGAAATATAAAATATCTTTACTATCAAACTCAAAGTCCAGCCATGAACCAATGTGAGGAATGATCTTCGCAGTATATGATTTCGAACCTGATAATTTAGCATTTTCACTATCAAAAAACACACCTGGTGCACGACGCATCTGCGATACAATAACTCTTTCTGCACCATTAATAATAAAACTTCCTGTTTCTGTCATTAAAGGAACATCACAAAGATATACTTCTTGTTCTTTAATCGAGCGAATTTCTTTTACTTCACTACCTTCTTCTTGGTGCCATAAAATCAAACGCAATTGTGCACGCATTGGAGAAGAGAAACTTCTTCCAGCGGACAAACACTCACGTGCTTCGTATTTAGGAGTGCCCAAAGAGTAGCTAACAAATTCAAGTGTAACTCTTCCTGCAGAATCCGTTAAAGGAAAAAATGAGTTAAAAACAGATTGAATACCTATGTTTTCTCTTTTTTCTGGGGCTACATTGGCCTGTAAGAATTTTTCATAAGATTCTTTTTGAAGAGATATAAGATATGGAATAGCCTCTCTATCTTTGCTATTTCCAAAGCTTTTTCTGAAAAGAGCTTGATCAAAATTACGAGTCTGGGTCACCTGGAATAAACCTCTTTTTTATTAGTCAAATTTTTGACGAGGGAGAACGAGAAAAATTAATTTTGTCGTTTAGTTATAAAAACGACAAAAAGCCAATCCACCATTTTACTCGGCAGATTGGCTTTTGTAGAAGTAAAAACTACTTCAATTCAACTTTAGCACCAGCTGCTTCAAGCTTTTTCTTCATTTCATTTGCTTCAGCAGTTGGAACATCAGATTTCAATGATTTAGGAGCTCCTTCAACTAAGTCTTTAGCTTCTTTCAAACCAAGACCAGTAATCGCACGAACTTCTTTAATTACATTGATTTTATTGTCACCAGCGGCAGCTAGTACAACTTCAAATTTATCTTTTACTTCTGCAGCAGCAGCGGCAGGAGCAGCACCACCAACTGGAGCAAAAGCTGCAGCAGTAACACCCCACTTTTCTTCTAATTTTTTGCTTAATTCAGCAAGTTCAAGAACTGTAAGTGAAGATAAGGTTTCTGTAATTTGATCAAGATTAGTAGTCATTGTTTTCCTATTAATTTGTTATTTAGAAAGATTATTAATTTTTTTTACCAAGAGATTAACTTTGGAAATTTGAAGCAAGTCCGGCTTCAGGAGCTTGAATAATTCTCACGAAGTTAGACTGTGCAGCTTTCAACTTGCCAATGAAGGAAGCACGAACTTCTTCCAAAGATCCAAGTTTTGCTAAATCATTGATCGTGCTTTCAGCAACCAATGCCTTATTTAAATATCCTGTTTTAATTTTTAGGACATCTATTTCTTTAGCAAAATCAGAAACTACTTTTGACAAAGCAATCAAGTCTTGCGAATAAAGAATTGCGGTTGGACCACTCAAATGAGGGGTCAAAATTTCGAGGTCTGTTCCTTTAACTGCAACTTTGACCAAGGTATTTTTAGCAATTTTCATACCACAATCTTTGGCCTTAAGAGCAACTCTCATATCATAAAGTTGCTTATCGCTCATACCTCTGTAATGAACAACAGCAACAAAGACTGCACTTGTTAGATTGTCTTTTAGCTGAGAAACTAGTTCTGCTTTTTGATTTTTATTCATCGTCTTAAAGATTTAATTACAAACTATCGATGGCGATCTGAACAGATGGACCCATAGTGGTATTCAAATAGAATTGTTTTATAAACTTTCCTTTTGAAGCCTCTGGTTTAGCGTCTTTTATTGCCTTGATAATAGCCTTAGCATTTTCAGCTAAAGCTTGTGCATCAAAATCAACTTTTCCAACCAAACAGTGTACTGTACCAGCTTTGTCATTTTTGAAGTTCACCTTACCTTTCAAAGCTTCTGAAACAGCTTTTTCAACGTCAGATGTAACCGTACCATTTTTAGGACTAGGCATCAAACCACGTGGCCCTAATTTTCTAGCAACTTTACTGATTTTTTGCATAACATCCGGAGTAGCTACACAGCAATCAAAATCTAAAAAGCCACCTTCAATTTTAGCAACTAGATCTTCTAAACCAGCCATAGAAGCACCAGCTTTCAAAGCAGCATCTTTTTGAGCATCATTTGCACAAAAAACAATTACTTTTACTTTTTTACCAGAACCATTTGGTAAAAGAACAGAGCCTTTAACAGCTTGATCAGATTGCTTAGCGTCGATTCCTAAATTCACTGCCAAATCAACAGATTCTACAAACTTACGCTGCGCTGCAGCTGTAAGTTCTTGAATTTTCTTGATTCCTTCTTCAAGGTTTGCGGCAGAGTATTTTTCAATATTTTTAATATTTTTTGTCATTTTTTTCTTAGCCTACAATAATTATTCAACCACCTCTAAACCCATAGAAATAGCAGAACCTCTGACCATTTGGGCGCAGGCCTCAAGACTTGTTGCATTCATGTCAACCATTTTTTTCTTAGCGACATTTTGAATCTGAGCCGTTGTGATTTTGCCAGCGGTATCTTTACCTGGATTTGACGAACCTTTTTGCAAACCGATTTCCTTCATAATCAAATAAGAAACCGGAGGATTCTTAGTTGTAAAAGTAAAGGATTTATCTTTGTAGGCTGTGATCGTAACTGGGATTGGAGTGCCACCTTCATATTCGAATTTCATAGCATTGAACTGCTTACAAAATTCCATGATGTTCAAACCTTTTTGACCCAAAGCCGGACCAATTGGAGGAGCTGGGTTAGCCTTTCCCACTGGGACCTGCAATTTAATCAGACCCAAAACTTCTTTTTTGCTTTTAGACATAATGAGTTATTTTATACTTTTGATACTGTTTAGAAGCTTTATTTTATTGATTCCGCAAGGCCAAGGAGCATCACCTGATATTTGCGAGGCGCGGAAACTTAGTTTTGTAAAAATAACTTGCAAATTATTTTTACAAAAAATTTTAGATAAACTTTAACAAAAATGTTTATGAAACCTTCTCAACTTGACTTATATCAAGTTCAACAGACGTGGCGCGACCAAATATTAATATCGAAATTTTAACTTTTTGTTTTTCAGCATCATATTCCTCAACAGCACCAGAGAAAGATTCGAATGGGCCTTCAATTACGTTTAAAACTTCTCCAATTTCAAATACTACATTTTTGTTATCAGATGCATGGTCATTAGAAATATTTAATATTTCTTGCATCTTCACATCAGAAACTGGCTCTGGATTATTTTTACCACCCAAAAACCCCATTACTTTAGGGATTGAGTTTATCAAGTTATAAGCTTCAGAATTAATGTTGGCATTTATAAAAACATAGCCTGGGAAAAGTTTTTGAGCTTCTTGTACTTTTTGTCCCTTCTTGATCTTGATTATCTGTTTTGAAGGAACAATTGCATCAGTAACGTATCCGCCAAGGGCTCCACGCATAATCATGGATTTTATGTCAGAAGCGACCTTATTTTCTTGGCCAGCCATTACGTTTAATATGTACCATTTATTTTCGTTCGTGCTCATCGCGGTATGTTTATTAAAATTTTTATAATCCGAAAATAATTCCAATAATTTTTGAAATAATAAAATCTGCAAACAGTATCATCACAGAAACAACCGTAATAGTTACTAAAATGGTCACGGTTGTTATATAAGTTTCTCTTTTTGATGGAACGTGAAGTTTCTTCAGCTCATCAATAACATCTTTAAAAAAACTCAGTGCTTTCAAAATTTAAATCCAAATTTGGGTTAAATAGGTGGCAGGAGCGAGAGGAATCGAACCCCCAACCAACGGTTTTGGAGACCGCTACTCTACCAATTGAGCTACGCTCCTATACTACTTGGAATCTTTGCCTTCTTTTACTACTTCTTTTTCAGAAGAAGCTTGAGATTCTTTTGATTCTTTCTTTTTTGCTCTTTCTTCTTTTTTCTTTTTTTCCGTTACGCGTTCCTTTTCATCTTCGTATTCTTCAAATCTAGCCTCGTAACAAACTGGATCAGCTAGACCATCTTCTTTGATATTGGCTCTGCAAAATAACAAACCCTTGTCTGCACGATTACTCTTAGAACTATAACCATCAATCCAAGCATCGTGATGCTCAGAAATAAAGTTACCATGAGTTGAAGCGCAGCTAGAAGTTAAAATCAGAAGAAAAACCGCTGATAGTTTTGCAAAATTTTTCATAACCAATTCAAAATTTGAAAAGAAGGGATTTCAAATTTTCACTTAAAATCCCTTCTTCTTGAAAATTACTTAATAATCTTAGAAACGACGCCCGCGCCTACAGTTCTGCCACCTTCACGGATAGCGAAACGCAAACCTTCTTCCATAGCGATAGGAGCAATCAACTCAACAGTGATCTTCACATTATCACCA
>JACCDX011791258.1_pt1 | contig 26381 bp, 26 predicted proteins | sample 7449681 | NCBI WGS metagenome assembly JACCDX01 (sample SAMN15323450, study PRJNA562643) | freshwater metagenome | isolation source: river surface water | place: USA:Blue River Watershed | collected 2017-08-18
ATAGATTATCATAGCTTTATCACCCGTAAAGCCACTTGCATCTATACTGTTTACCCAGTATTTTATTTTATGCCAGTCGTAATTTGTAAAACAACCGATAATGAGATCTTTTAACATGCACAAATTGTGTCATGTTTTATTATAGATTGCAATCTATTCCAATATATTTGCCTACACCCATTTTACACATTAGTTCTAAAATGCGTAATCCGTGTTTGGCAGTCATTATACCACTTAGTTCTCTATCAGTTTTTTCGTCGTCTTTAATTTTTTCAAGTGCTGGTATATTTGCTAATACAGCATTGAAATCTTCTCTAGGCCATTTGGCTTTAGGGTATTGTCCTAATGCCTTGAACCAGCGCATGATTAAATGAGGGTCTTCATGTAATCTGCTTCTAGTTATTTCGTTCATTCTTACAACATTGTTTCGAATGTCGCGAAGACCGTCTGTGTAATCGTATAGGGTACCGTCGTCGTCTATACTCATACTATTCATTGTGAGGTCTCGATGCTGTGCATCTTGTTCCCAGTCTTGACCTCGTACAATTCTAACTTTACCGTCTTTTACTTCAAGCTTATAAGCTATACTAGTTACATCTACTTTTTCGTCACCAAACACTGCTTTTACAGTGCCGTGACCTATACCCCAATCGTCATGCTCTATACCTTCTAAATTAAAAATATAGATTATCTCGCTTGGATCTGCGTTGGTTGCAAAATCAATGTCTCTGGGTTGTTTACCCATAACAAAATCTCTAACTGCACCGCCGACTACTCGTATTTCAAATCCGTACTTTTTAAGTACGTCTGCGACTTTTCTAACTTCAGGTGTAAACACCTGTTCGAATTTTTCTTTATCTATGTTTAATTTTTCAAGTTTTTCAGTTAGCATGACATATTTATAGAGCAAGGCGCCAGTATGCAGGACGGTAAGCAGGTAGTATATATTCACTCCATTGCGCCCCGTCCCATATAAGAAGTTTTCCAGTAAACAAGTTTGTTACATAGTAGACTTTATCTTTAGCATTAGCTGAATCAAATGATACAAACCAAACAGTACCGTCAAATTCAATGATGTCGTCTGCATTAGCATTTATCACGTCCCATGCAGCACTGGTTTCTGCTGGTTTTTCTGTTAAAAGATAACGTTGACCTACGTTAGTTTCAGGCAGTCCTGCATTTGGACCTTTAGTTAACGGATTAACTATTGCGTTGATTGGTGACAGTGTAGTTTTTGGTAAACTTTCTGGGTCAACATGCCACAATAATAGATTCTGATTTGTTGGATGATTATCTAACCAGCCAATAGCTTGATCGTTTGTGTTGTCTAGTGTAAGTTTAACAGCTAACTGGCTTGCATTAGTGCCGTATTGTGAATATGTTTGCAATGTACCATATGTTAACAGCAACCTCCACCAGGCTAACTCACCGCCAGGGTATGTACCTGGTAATAGACCAATTTGGGCCAATGGCGAGCCGTTAATGTTTTCAAATACATTGTCACCGCCAGTGTTGTTTATAAACATAATTTGGTTGTAATTTTGCAATTGAATATTGTAACTAGTACCTGACATTTGGGCAGCAGCTTGGTCTACAAACGTTGATACATTACTAGTTGAAACATTTATCACAATGTCGTTAAATTTAAAACTTGTGCCTGGTACTAACACAGGGTTAACTGAAGAAAATGTAACAGTTGCTTGATTGCTATAATCGGTTGGATCACCTGCTCTGCTAGTTAAACTCAATGCATAGGTATTATTACCTTGCCATGTTAATTCAATACTATAGTCACCCGGTGACCAAGTTTTTCTGTTTAAAAACTCGTATTCACTCCATTCGACAACCGCAGGGTCCTTTGGGTTTGCATCTATAATCGTGGCAATGATATTCTCGATAATCTGCTGCTTTTTAACTTTAGCAGGTGGATTAATCCAAATCGGAAAACTAAATGTCATGGTCAATACGTCAATTGGATTTTCAGTGCCAATTGGTATACTGCGACTGGTCCATGTTATATTGTCTTGCATTTCAATATAACTCAACACAGTCCAATCCAATGGGTTGTTGCTAGTTTGTATTTCAATTGCAGGGTTATAAAGAACCATTATTTGTTCTATAATTTGTTCTTTAACACTTTCGTTGTTAGACCACAAGTCTACAAGCATTGTCATAACATATGGTACAGGCATATAGCGTTCTATGGTATAGCGATTACCAGGTGTGTTCAAGTATTGCAGATTATTTTCGTCGTATTCGCGTTCATCTACTTGTATAAGTTCTGTTAACTGCGGCGCTTGTCTGCGGTTTGCGCTCATGCTCATACCGCTAATATAACAAGTTAAAAACGGCACAGTGAGTACTTTGTTTTCACTGTTACCTCTAACTACCATTTCGGCAATACGTGTAGGATCACCATATCTGCACGGAACTCGTACTAGTGCTTCTGTTCCGTCTGCATTTTTTCCAGTTTTGTAATAGAAATTACTAAATGCACGTATAAACTGCAATCTGTAATTTCGTAATTGTTCCGTATACCAATATTCCATGCGAGATCCTCTGTCAGATATTTATGGTAATAAATACTCAGTAATACAATGGAGTACTACACTGACTGCTAAATTGATATTATTAACCGATATCTATAACATGCGTCGACGAAAAGAAGAAGAGTTGGCGTTTTATCATGCAGAATTAGAAAAATTAATGTCTAAACTAAAAATAGTTCAGCATGAAATATCAGTTACTAATAAAATAATAGAAATTATAGAACAGGAACGTGTAATAGATATTGCAGAAATTGTAAAAAATAAATCAAGTCAAGACTGATTTTGCTATTTTATAAAGTTCTATTCTTTCTTCTAATCCAATAGTTCCGCCATTGATTCGTTTTGTTGCACCAACAATGTCACCTGCATCTGCAAATTTGTTAAGTCCATTGTGAGACCAGAACCATGCAGCAGAACGACTAGCACCCACAGCAGTTTCTAAGTACTCCGGTGTCTTAATTAAATCGATGTTAAGACCTTTGCTGCATTCGGTGTAATTGTTTTTACCAGTAAGTTGTATCAAACCTCTGCCCCTGTAACGATACCCATCACCTGATGCAGCATTGCCATTTCCCATTCTATTACCATACACAGTGTTGGCAATTAATTCCGGTTTCCTGGCATGTGCAACAGCTTCATTTAGAGTTTTGTAGTATTTTGGGAATACTTTAACTAGTGTTTCTGCACGATAGTTCAAGTTTTCTGTTACTCTGCTAAACGTTCCGCTCTCATGTGCGCACTGTGCTAGAAACATTGCTTTTCTCAAAGGTGTATCTATATTAAACTCTTTCATCGCAGCATTTAATGGTTCCCAAATTTCATCCAATGTTGCTTTGTTGATTTTTGGAAATATTTTAACAAGTTGTTCTTTAGTTACCATCATACACCTACTTAGATAATATCTGGATCTAATTTAGCTTTAACTACAGTGCGTATGTTTTGACGTTCTGGTACTACAGATCCATCTTGCAAAGTAGTTTCAGTTGTTGCGTTATTTATGAAGCTAGTTAGAACAGTGTTAGCTGGGTGCCAACTTGTTCTGTAGTCTATTTCGTGCAATTTCCAGACATATCGGTCATCTGGTCTCGGTGCATTGCTAGTTGGTGAACTGTCGTTTGGCAATCTGATTCTTTCATAGAGTTGTGGCGGATTGTAATCTATTCGTAGTAACCATGACCCTGCTGGTGCACCTGGTGGGAACGTAACCCCTGTTGCAACAGGCTTACTTTGATTTGGTGGTATACCATCTCCTGCCCATATTGTCACAGGGTCATTTAGATCTCCAGCAAGTACATAAAACTGTTGACCTTGCAGGTTTTTAAATGGTACTTCTTTTTCTGCTTGTGCAAGAATTTGATCGTTGATTTGTATTTCTCTATTGTATGTACTAAGGATATCAGCAAGTGTAAGACTTCCTGTTCCGTTTGGATTAGCAATAGGATCGCCGTTGAGGTCTGTGGCAGGTTTTTGCAATATGTCCCTAAATTCTTCGCTATCTGGCATTGGATCACACTTAACACGCCAAATGTGTGGCCACCATGTTGGACTGTAACCTTCTGCTGGTCTCGAACCTTCTTGTACTAGATAATATTTAGATAGACTAAAATCGCCTAGTGCTAAATCGTCTCTGCGGTGTGGTATTTCTATAACATCACCACTCATAAGAGTGCGACCTATACTGTTAACCATATCGTTTAAATGGAATGTTATAAAAACAGTACTGTTAGATAAAAATAGTCCAAATTGTCTTAAATCAAATTCAGTGTCACTGATTTGATAGTGCCCCATTAAACTAAACACATCATTACTGTATTTTCTATTTCGTATTTCCATGTTAAGAACGTCTTGTATTTCAAGTACGTTACTTTCATTGTTATTAACAGCGTTTAATGCAGTATTTGGTTGCGATAAATCACCAGTATCACCTTGTGGTATTGGTCCTAGATATTTGTGTATATAGAATTCTGTACCACCTATACGATATCGTTCGCCTATAAGTCTGTCAAATAACTTATAATCGTTCGTTCTTACAGCCGGACCTTTCCATAACATCAATGGTGGCACGATGCGATTCCTCCGAAATATAGCATGATTATTTAGTGAGTATTTGTGTTGATCTTATCTATTGAATTTGCAGTAGAATTTTTCGTAAAATGGTATTAAATGCATTGACAATAGCTTAGATGATGTTAGTATATAAGCATGGACAATGTAATTGAAAAATCTCAAAGTGCTGTTCGACCTAAGACAAAAGGTCCAGATTACAGCCATGTAACGCCTGACAACGCAAACCACATGCGTGCATGGCAATTATGTATGGATGATGCCAGACTTGAAGTTGATTACACTACTCTTAAAGAGAGTTTTGTAAAATGGGCATTGATAAACAGACCTGAAGAAGAATTAGGGCATTGGCAAATGCTTGACACGTGGCAATACGCTACAATTGGTAAAATTGCGTGGGCTGTAGATCACGGCGCAATAATGCCAGAATCTGTTGCTACATGGTTTGAAAATAAAATTGTTGAACTTCTCAATGTAGAAGTACAAGACGATGATGCTGAACTTGAACGCAAACTTAGCATCACACAAAAACGAAATGTTGAGTACATGCAGTTGTATAGCAACATTGAAGCAATTTGGTGGAAGTTTAAAACTGATCAAGAAGAGATCGAAAATAGAGTTACAAAACTCTTAAAGCAAGCAGAGCCTAATCAACAGATGTTAAAACGACTGTATGATCATTTTAAAGGCAGCTTTGACGATGCGTTGAAAGATAAAGAGAATCAGTATTCTGTTGAAAAACTTGAACCTCTTATTACAGTAGTAAATATTCTTGCAACTAGCACTGGTAATGCAAAAGCTATTCGAGATAGCAGAGGTGCATCTACAAAAAGTGTTAAACAAGCATCTAAAGTCAAGCTGAAATCGGTTGACATAGATACTGGCGTTGCAAGTCTTAGTCCTGCAATGATACCGAATTCTACAATTGCTATTATCTATAATGCCAAAGATAGAAAAGTTATGGTTTACTATGCAAAGCCGGACAGTGTACTTGGTATTAAAAATACAAAAATTATAGAATATGACGAGCAACGTAGTTTTGCTAAAACTCTACGTAAACCAAATGATATCCTACCCTCGTTGCGAAGTGCTGTAACTACTAGACGTATAGAAGTTATCTTTGAAGATATTAACGGTAAAAATCATGAAGTAAACGGCAGGATGAGTAAAGATATGCTTTTACTTAAAGTGTTTAAATAATTTTCTGTTACCTTACTCAATAAATATGAGTGAGGTAACAACTATGACAACTCCATTAAGACAACAAATTATTAAAGAAGTTCAACTCATGTTGGGTGGTGGCATGGTTGATATTGAATTAGATCCTGACCATTACAGCACAGCATTGAATCTTGCGTTTGACCGATATAGACAACGTTCCGGTAATGCACAAGAAGAATCATACATGTTCTTGCGTTTAGAAGAAAACATCACTGATTATTATTTGCCAGATAACGTAACATCTGTTAGACAGTTGTTTAGACGTGGTCTTGGCGGTATAACAGGCGGTACACAGATTGACCCGTTTAGTTTAGCATATACTAACCTTTATCTATTACAAGCAGGTGCAGGCGGCGGCTATACAGCTGGCCTACTCACTTATGAACTATTCTATGAATATTTAGATCAAGCAGGACGTATGTTTGGTCGTGACATAAACTTTACATTTGATGTTGTTACAAAACGCTTGAGTATTGTTAGAAGACCAAGCGGTAATGAAATGATACTGATTTGGTGCTACAATTACAGACCAGATGATGTAATTATATCAGATCCTTTTGCAAGACCATGGATAAGAGATTACACACTTGCATGGTGTAAGCGTATGTTAGGTGAAGCCTACAGCAAATATCAAAGCATAGTGGGACCGCAAGGCGGAACTACACTCAAAGGTGATGCATTAAAATCTGAAGCAACAGCTACAATGGAACGCCTAGAAAAAGAACTAGACCTTTACATTGACAATAGCATGCCACTTGGTATTATTATCGGCTAACGTCTGGCCACAGATCTTTTATCGCAAGTTTAGTTGCATTTGTAGGTTTATCAAAACCCAACACTGTGTAAACACCCTGAGCAGGAGGAACCGAGGATACTCGATTCCATTGTTTCTCCCACTTCCACCATGCTTCGCTCTTGCTATCAAACATGTATATGCGGCAAAGATCAAACGGCTCTTGGTCGTATATAAATCTATCTACATACATCTGTGCAGCCCATGCAACATCTGTGTTGATTTTTAATAGGCTTGCATCCTGTGTAAACAATCCAGTTATATAAACAGTATGCACCCATTTAACTAGCCAATAGTCTCGGCGTAGTGCATTATCTTGTGCCATTTGTTGTCTAGGCAACGATCTGTGCATGCTTTTATTTGCACGCATTAGGTATTTGTTTGCATGTTTGAGATCATCTAACTGTAACTCGTATATATTTGGTATAGAGTCACTTAATCCAATACCAGGATACGTTAGCAATCCAACTTCATGCCCGGCATTTTTTGCATTATCAACTGCTAGCGAATTAACAGTACCAACTGTACCGTCACCTAGCATAATATTATTTTTTGTTACAATAGTTGTCATATATTTGCTTTTACAATATGTCTTAACTCTTCGATGGTACCATTGTTTTCAATTACACAGTCAAAATGTTGACCTATCCATGCCCATTCAGAATGATGTACACCGAGCTTCAGCATTCCTTCATGGGCCTCTGGTGCATGCAAGAATCTGGGGTCATTGGCTGCTTCGGCTATATTATACCATTCTGGATCGTTGCCTCTTTTAACACGCCAAACTTTGCCACTTAATCGTTGTATCATGTTTACTTCATTAGGGAATCTAGTATCTGGTACGACGTAGTTTCCGGGGTCGCTTAGAATTTTACGTTCTAAACTAGCAATCCAAATGTCTTGGTGAAAACCATTGCGACATACATCTGTGCCCCAGTATTGTAAAACCCATCTAGGTGAAAGATGTGGTATGTCTAAACGCTTAGCCCACCAAACATCAATTTGTTCTCGCCATTCTCTGCTTTCAGCAGTATCACCTTCTAATAGATGTCGCGGCCAGTTAAAAACTGTAGCTATAGCATCTTTTAAACTGTCTGCAAAACTTACTTTTTTAAAGCCTTGCTCGTCTATTAAAATATCTGCAACTGTACCTTTTCCGCTGCCGATGAGACCACAAATACCGATTATCATGCTCACACCACTTTGTCTAATGTTGCGGTAGTATAGTCATTATATCAACTGTTAATAATGCAAATCCAACCACTTCAAGACGTGGTTTTTTGCTGGCAACCGCTAAATAAACCAGCACACAACAAATCAAGGGATTTGACATATGGCAATTTTAGTTTCACCTGGCGTAAGCGTTACCGTTACAGACGAAAGCCAGTATGCCAGCGCAGGAACTGGCACTATACCTCTTATAGCAATAGCAACTTCTGCTAATAAATTTGTACCTGGTAGTTCTACAACATATGCACAAGGTACATTGGCAGCTAACGCTAATCAACTATATCTTGTAACAAGTCAGCGAGACCTGTTACAGACATTTGGTACTCCGGTATTTTACTCTGCTGCTGGTACACCTCAATACGACAATCAATTAAACGAACTTGGCCTGTTTACTGCATATCAATATCTTGGTATTGCAAACACTGCATACATTCTAAGAGCAGATGTTGATTTGAGTCAGATGGTACCAAGTGCTAGTACTCCAACTGGCGAACCAAGTAACAACCAATATTGGTTAGATACTGCGGCATCAACATTCGGTATATTCCAAAGTAATGGTAATGTAAACAGCGCACTAGCATGGGCTAACAAGACACCGACAGTATTAGATACTGCTACAAATCTTAATAGACTTGTACAAAGTGGTTTTGTTGACGTCAGTGGCAGTGTTTCTGTAATCTCAACTTCGGGAAATATTGTTATCAATGGTACTGCTGTTGCATTAACAGCAGGTATGAGTATAACAGACGTAGCAAGTGCAATTAACAATAGTCAGACAGTTTCTCTATTAAAAATATCTGCATCTGTTTACGTTCGAGAAGGTAAACCTGACGTTACAGTAAGTGAAATAGACGATATGTATTATCTACGTCTAGTTTGCACTAATCCAGATACTGCAATAAGTCTTAGTGGATCAACTGCTGGTATACTAACCGATCTTGCACTTACAGCAACACCTACAAATTATGTGGTACCAGCAGCATCTTACGGTAATACAGGTGATTATGTAGTAGTATCATATGCAGATGCATCTGGTATAAATCAAAATAGTGTATGGCAAAAAATCACACAGACTACAACATTTACTAGTGCAGACAACTGGTTTAAAGTTGGTGGCACAAATAGTACTTTTGACGGTTGGGGTTGGAGAGAAGCAGAACCACGTGTTATCACTGGTACAGTGGCAAATCCAACATTTACTGCATCAGAACAATGCACCATTGCAATAGGTAACAGCTCGCCAGTGACTATTACATTATCTGGTACTTCTCTTGATAGTTTTGTTGACGATATCAATGCTGTATTAGATGCAAATAGTTTCGATGCATTTGCGAGCAAGTACACAGTTGGTAGTTCTAACTATTTGAGAATTACAAACTACGATGGTACAAACACACAGTTTAACGATATTAGCACACAAGCTGGTACACAGCATCCTTGGTTAGATGCAGGTATTTCAACATCAACAACTTATTACGGTTCTATAACAGGTACTGTTACCAATCCAACATTTGTTGCTGCAACTACTAGAGTTAGTGCTGCAACAGTAGTTGCAACTGGTACAGGCTATGCAGTTAACGATTTATTAACACTAACTGGAAGTGGTGTATTTTCTGTTGCAGGACAATTAACTGTAACTGCAATTCAAGTGGTTGGCACCCCAACTGTTAGTGCAGGCGGATCTAACTATCAGCTTAATGACACTCTAACATTTACTGGACCTAATTATACAAGTCCGATTATACTGCGTGTTAACGGTGTAAGCGGTACAGTTATTACCTCAGTAGCATTAGTAGCTGGCGGTCAGTATACTGGTACAACTCCTAGTAACCCTGTATCACCAACTAGTACAAGTGGTAATGGTAGTAACGCAAACTTCACATTTGCATGGGGCGTTGCAACTACTAGTGTTGCTACACCAGGTAACTACACTGTTAACCCAACTAGCCCTGTGGCAGTAACTGGTGGTTCTGGTAGCAATGCAACATTTAACGTAACAATGGGTTTCTTAACAAGTAACACATTTACAATAGATCCAGGTACTGGTGTTGCTACAACAATTAACGTTCCTGTTTCGCCAAACAATACACTTCAAGGTGTTGTAAACGCAATTAACGCTGCGTTCCCACAAGGCCCAATTGTAGCATCTATTACGAACAACAGCCTAACATTAACAAACACAAATGGTACACAGTTTACAGTTAATGATGTTAGTGGTACACCACTTAACAGTGCAGGTATCGATGTTGGGTATGTATATGGCCGTAGACTAACATATTACGGTTATTATCCAACACTAACTGTACCTAGTACACTAACACAACTTGCATCAAACAATGTTTGGATAAACACAACATATCAAGATCGTGGTGCAAATTTTGTAGTTAAAAAGTACAACGGTACTAGTTGGGTAAGACAAAATACTGTACCAAATCAAGGTTACATACCTATGTATAGTAGTGATGCAGTAGCAAATGCTGCATTTGGTAGTAGTAAATCAACTAATACATTATACGTTCGTTATGATAACAGTAATCCACCTGTTGCAAATCACTCGATCTATCGTTGGGATGGCACTGCATGGATATTATTGGATTATACTGCATCGACATCAGCACCTGCTGGACCACCAGCAGACGGTACACTATGGTATAGTACCGATCTTCGTGTTGACATAATGGTTGGTAACGGCCAAATATGGCAAGGATACAAAAATCGTTATCCAGCAACTGATCCAAACGGTCCTATTATTAGTGGTGTCGAACCAACTACTCAAAGTGATGGTACTGATCTTGTAGATAATGATATATGGGTTGATAGTGCATCTACTCCATATCCAGTTATGTATAGATACGATGCAGTCAGTGGTAATTGGGTACTGATTGACAACACTGACCATAGTAGTCCTGGCGGGATCATATTCACTGATGCACGTTGGAATGCGGACGGCTTGATTGATGGTAGTCAATTACCAAGTAGTATGGTAGTAAGTAACTATGTAGACAGTGATGCACCTAATGCAGAATTGTTCCCAAGTGGTATGCTATTGTTTAATACTCGTTATAGTACATACAACGTAAAACGTTACGTAGTAGATTATTTCCCTAACTTACAAGCACCATACGATTCAAATGCATGGGTAACAGCAAGTGGCAATAGACCAGACGGTACTCCATATATGGGATCTTCTGCACAACGTCAAATTATTGTAACTGCACTACAAGCTGCGTTAACAAGTAACGAAGAAATACGTGCAGAAGCAGTTAACTATAACTTGATTGCAACACCTGGATATATTGAATGTATTGACGAAATGATCACACTCAATACAGATCGTAAGGAAACTGCATTTATAGTTGCTGATCCACCAGCTGAACTAGCAGCAGATGGTACCAGTTTGGCAGCATGGGCAACTAACATTAACAACGCAAGTCAAAATGGTATAGACGGGTTGATTAGCAGTAGTCCATATGCTGGATTGTATTATCCATGGGCACTTGCAACCAATCTTGATGGTGCACAGGTACTTGTACCACCAAGTGAGATGTCGTTGCGTACAATTGCATACAATGACCAAGTTGCTTATCCATGGTTTGCACCAGCAGGCTTTAACCGCGGTCTTGTTACTGGTGTAACTAGTGTAGGTTATCTAAAACAAGATGGTACATTCCAGCCAGTTAGTTTAAACCAAGGTCAACGCGATGTACTTTATATTAACCGCATTAACCCAATTGCATTCATACCAGGACGCGGCTTAGTTATATACGGACAAAAGACATTGAGTCCGGTTGCTACTGCTATGGATAGAATCAACGTTGCACGTTTGATTAACTACATGAAGTATCAACTTGATAATCTTGCTAAACCGTTCTTATTTGAACCAAACGATCAGCAAACACGTCAAAGTGTAACTAATACATTCAACAGCTTCATGGGTAACCTAGTTGGTCTTCGTGCGCTGTACGACTTTGCTGTAGTTTGTGACGAAAGCAACAACACACCTGCACGTATAGATGCTAACGAATTGTGGATTGACATTGCAATTAAACCAGAAAAAGCAATCGAATTTATCTACATACCGATACGTATTCTTAATACTGGCGATCCAATGCCGGGCGGTAATAGAACAATATAAGATTAAAAACCGGGCAATGCCCGGTTTTTTATTGACATCTGTTTATACAAAAATCTATTTAAAGGCGTTAAACTATTATAAAACATTAGTTCAAGGTCTTTATAGTGTCTGACGAATCTAAAAACACATTTTGTCCATTGCCATGGAATAGTATCAACATACGAAACAACGGTGACTTAAGAGTTTGTTGTAATGCAAATTCTTATAGTGTCAACAAAGGTATTTTAAGAAAGACAGATGGTACTGCATACAATGCAAGTAAAGACGATTTCAATGATGCCAGAAACGCACCGTTATTAAAAGAAGTTAGGTCTACAATGCTTAACAATGAATGGCATGCAGAATGCGAACGTTGCAGACAAGAAGAAAAAAACGGTGTACTATCTAGACGTCAGATGGAACTCAATGATTGGGAAATAACAAAAGAACATGCTGTATCAATTACTGAAGACGACGGCACTATAGATACTGCTAAACAAGATATTGAATATTTTGATATACGGTACGGTAATTTTTGCAATTTAAAGTGCAGAATGTGTGGGCCAACTGACAGTCATCAATGGTACGATGACTTTGTAAAGCTGTGGGGTTCTACATCATATAAAGACACGCATGAACGTGTACAATTAGTAAAAAATGAAAAAGGTCGCTGGACAACTGATCAATATGACTGGTTTAAAAATTCTAATATGTATTGGAGTAATTTTGAACAGCACACCAAAAATGCTAAGAAACTTTACATTGTAGGCGGTGAACCTCTTATAATCGATGAACACATAGAATCATTAGAGAGGTTAGTAGCAAACGGCAGAGCAAGTGAAATTCAAATTGAATACAATACAAATCTTACCAACGTTACAGATAAAATACTAGATCTATGGAAGCATTTTAAGGAAATTCGTATAGGTGCAAGTATTGACGCCTGTAACGAAATATTTGATTATCAGCGTGCCCCTGCAAAATGGTCTCATGTGTATGAGAATTTAAAAAAGATAGATGCAAGAACAGACATTAATCTTAAATGTTGGTTTGCGTTTACTATCACACCGTTTAACGTGTTTCATTTTCCAGAATTTATGAAATGGAAATTAACAGAGAGTAACTTGTTAAAGTTCAATCCGGTCGAATCTTACAGGCCGATTGTCTCGTATCATATGTGCCATAGCCCAAAATATTACAACGTTAAAGTGTTACCTGCAGATATTAAAAAGCAAGTGGTAGAACATTACAAAACATATAAAGATTGGATTGTAGCAACTAATTTTTCTACACATGTTAAAAAACATTTTGTTAAACATTTAGATAGTGTTGAAAAGTTTATGTTAAGTGAAGATTACTCTGCCGAATGGTTACCGCAATTTGTTAAAACAACTGCTGATTTAGATAAAATAAGAGGTCAGGACGTTACAGTTGTGATTCCCCAATTGTCGAGTTTGTTTATATGAGAATTGTTGCGTTTGGTTGCAGTTATTCCTATGGACAAGCACTGCCGGATTGTTATGATCCAGTAACACACGGTGGCGGACCTGTGTGTAGTAAGTTTGCGTGGCCACAGATATTAGCAAATCAGCTGAATTGCGATTGTATAAACTTGTCAAGACCAGGATCAAGCAACAAAGAAATATCTTATAAGATATTTGATTTTGATTTTCGCAGCACTGATATTGTAGTTATAATGTGGACATTTTTATATAGGTGGTATGTTTTAACAGAAAATGAACCGATTAGAATTAGACCATCTGATAATGTAAAAACTTCAAACAATGCTTATGCTTATTACAATAGTAATTTTTTTAGTAAACATGATATGTATGTAGATTTCGTTTATAGAAAAAACTATGTTAATATGTACTTAGAAAAATTGAATGTAAAAAATTATCATCTAACTACATGTCTAGATGAAATTATGTCAATGCAACAGTTACATTGGGATAATGTGCAGTTGTTACCAATTGATATAATTTATTATCATTCTAATAATCAGCCTGCATTAGATACAGCAACAGGAAATCCGCATCCTGGAATAAATGCACACAAACAATTGGCAATAGCATTATCTAGTCAATTAAAAAACGATATGAGTTTGAGTTTATAAATGATAGATAGACAGCATCTAATAACTTCGATTGAAAATACAAAATTATGTCAACGTAATTTCAAAGAAACTACGATTAACAGTGAAGATGTTGAATTTTTTAAACAGTTGATAAAACTTGCTCCTAGAAAACAAGGTGTAGTGTGGCATAAGACATTGTTTATAGAAGATAAACAGCTAATACACCGATTGTACATGTCGTCTAGAGATCACGGCTATCACTCGCCGCATAATGCACAAATGTCTGCTCCACTTGTAGTTATAGCATTGCCGTACAGTGAATATAAGTCTACAAACTATGAAGACACTGTGTCGTTAAACTTTAACAATAAGAATGACGAAAAAACAAGATATAGATTTATATCAGAAGATATGCATACATCAGTTGGTATACATATGGGAATGTTAGCATTGGCGGCAAACCAGCTGGGTTATAGGACAGGTTTTTGTACTTGCTTCGATGATACATTTAGGACTATTCTTGCTGACTTGTTAGCAGACGAATATAAAAATGAACTAATAGATGATAGAGTAGTTACTGCACTTGGTATAGGATATCCGCAAGATGCTGTGCCACATAACTATGATACTAAAATAAAAACCATGATGTATAGACATGAGTCTATGTGGGTTGAAACTGACCTTATACATATAAAATAAAATGCATATTACAAATGAAAATCTAAATTGTTGTATACTCACACTGTTCATACACAATGTATGCAACTACAGTTGTTCATATTGTAATGATTACCATAGATCTGGATCGCACAGGTGGCCAGATAATTGGGAACCATATATTAATCTAATTTCAAATCTTAAAACACGTAACAGTCATATCTATGTAGAAGTCTTGGGAGGCGAACCAACAGTATGGCCCAAATTTCAAGAATTTGTAGATACAATCAGTGATCAAAATGTTTTTGTAGAATATGCTACAAACGCATCGCGTACTATAAATTATTGGAATCAATTTAAAACACAACGAGCATTTGTGTTTTTAAGTTGGCATGCAGAATTTGCAGATGATGATCATTTTTATTCAGTTGCAGAGATTATGCAACACAAAGCCAGTGTTAGTGTACCATTGATGATTGTGCCAGATAATTTTGAACGTGCTAAAATCTTATATCAACGTCTGACTAATTTGAATATAGAATGTACGCCGAAATTTACACGTACCAGTATAAATGGTACGTCTTATTTTGAATATACCGAAGAACAGCGACAATGGATACAAAACAATCATTTTAACAAAATGAAACCATTTGGTATAGATTGGGAAATACCAAGGAATTTACACTTTGATGGTAAAAAAATCAAGTTTATGGATGTCTTAGATCAAGGATTGCATAAGTTTAAAGGGTATACCTGTACTGCTGGTATCAAACGTTTAATGGTAGAGCCAAACGGTAACATAAAACGCTGCACCAAAAATGTAGGAGGTAGCTTAGGTAATATCTTAACAGGTGATTATATATTACCAGATGATCCTATAGTTTGCGATTACTCTGCATGTCCTTGTAAATTAGACGCAATAGTTGAAAAGTGGATCTAATATGGTAGATGGTTGGATATCAGTTAACGAGATGGGATTAGTTGCTAGACAGATGCAACTAAAAGCAGACACTGGTATAATATTAGAAGTTGGTTCCGCAGCCGGAAGGCTTTTTGATTTTTTATATACACAGTTTCCGTATTGGACATATGTTGCAGTTGATCCCTGGGAGCAAGAACAGGTTAGATTACAGATAGATTGGGCAGCAGATTATTTTGCGCCTGGTAATCTAAGCGATGTAATAACTAAAGATTTGTTTGTAAAGAATTGCCCATTTGCAATTGCACATGAAACTTATTTTGAAAATTGGCATACAACTCAAAAATTTGATATTATCAGCATGGGGCTTGTTGGCAAAAAAATAAATTGGATGAATGTATATCAGCATGCTGTATCCATGCTCAAACCAAACGGTGTTATTATAGCTAGGAACTTAAAACATAAAGTTTACGGAGAATATATAAATTCGGCTATAAATGCATTAAATTTTAACACTATAGAAATAGTCGGCGGATCGCATGCATTGTGTAAATGAAAGAAAGTAATGAATTACGAAGACATCACGTTTGATATGCTAGGTACTAGACGCCAACGTCCTATGTACCTTAGTAAATTTACTAAATTCAGGTCTGGTTTAGATATGTCAACATATCCGAAAGATCCGCACGAATATACAAAGACTTTTATACATAGTATAGACAACTGGATCAACTCGCATAAGCTGATACGTTACACTGGATTAGATACGTTTGTACGCCGCGATGCTATTATAGGTACTACACATCAATTAGATGAGCTTCATATGCTGTACAGCGGTCGTATAGCTACTATGCAAGGCGAATACAAGTATCACCGACGTTTAACTGATTTTACTGTTAAACAAATAGAACATTTTACAGAACTAGTGCCAGGCGATGTGTTTGTAGCAAGCTACCCTAGCTGCATTACCACAGGTCATTTAGATGATTTTGACTTATTGTTAGATCACTGCGAACACAGAAATATACCAGTGCATATAGATGGTGCATGGTTTGGACAATGCAGAAATTTTGAGTTTGACGTGTCACATCCGGCTATCGCAAGTGTTAGTGTTAGTCTTAGTAAAGCATTGGGTATGGGTAGTCAACGTATTGGAATACGATACACTCGAGAACGAGTAAACGGTCCAATTGCCATAATGAACGATTTTGATTATTGTAATGTCAGTGACATGTGGATAGGTGTAGAAATGATGAACCATTTCGGACCTGACTACTGGTGGTCTAATTACAGTGAATTATATAGCAAAGTTTGTAAAGATTTTGATTTATTAGAAAGCAACAGTATTCATGTTGGATTTAAAAATCAAGGTAACAATATAGTACAATATGGCATACGTACACCGTTACGGTATCTAATTGAAGGTGTGTTTGATGCACGGGGTACTGATGCGGGTCTTAACATTGTGGAAAAAGAAGAAAGAAAATAATGAGCAAAGGTTTGATTCATCCTGAAGAAATGCAGTTAATAGCAGATCAAATGAAGAAATTTGGTCGGTACGGCCGTATATTAGAAGTAGGTGAATCAGACCAACAGTTGATTAATTTTGTAAAAACACAATTCCCAGAATGGGCTTACAATGAAATTTATGCGCCTGCTGCATTAAACTTTAATAGCAATTTTAAATTTGATGTAATTAGTATTGGGGTCACTGAAGAACACGTTAATTGGCATGCATTATATAAACATGTTAAACAGTACTTGTCTGATTCTGGTATATTAATTGCTAGAAATATACGTCATACCATATATGCGTCTGTAATTAAACAGGCAGTTAAAAATCTTAATTATGTTAAGTTAGACGAGGTTAACCAATGTGTTGCATTGAAAAACAATGTAATACATTATGGCAGTAATAACATTGATTTAGACATTTACAAGTATCATCTAGAATCTAACACATTGTTAAATTCTTCAAATGTTAAAATTAGTGGATCTCTAGGACACAATAGATTTGTATCGACACCACCTGATACAAAAACATATCTTTCTACATATGTAAACAACTATCTTAATATCAAATTAGATTGGAATTTTGAATATTTTAGATCCGGCGAGCCTGCTGGATTACATACAGACTACGTATCATTACCAAATACATGGCGAGTAGTAGATAATAGTTTAATAACTCACGATTGTCATATTGTGATGGGTGTTATTATACCTTTGGAATGGTCGTGTAAACAGCCTTATACTGTGAATTATGATCGTGTTAGTGAAGTACCTAGAAAGCTTATATATCGTAAAGGCGAAATGCGATATATGGACAACGATGATATTTTTAAGTATCGACCAGAAGACGAAAGCGACTGGTGGTATGATGAAGATGTAGTGCAATATAATCCAATACATACTCAATACTACAAGGAATACGCTTGTCTAAAAAAACACAGCGTATATGAATGGCAATTAGGTACAATGATGGTGTTTGATACTGCGCGGTGGCACAGTTCTTCGTGGTTTCTAACAGATAACAAATTACCTGATGTATCTCGAGAATTTAAAAAATCAATTATAGGTTTTGGATCTATAGATATTGATAAAGATGAAATTCCAAAATGAATAATAATGATACTTGGTGCGTATTACCGTGGATACATCAGTGTGTTCGCACAGACAATAGTTTGAAACCTTGTTGTAGATTTCAAAATCCCAAGGATGAAACACGAATAGACATTAACCTAGATCAGTTAGCAGAACAAGGTCTGGCTGTGATGGAAACTCCTAACATAGTTGCACTGCGACAAAATATGTTAAATGGTATAAAATCGCCAGGCTGCACTAAATGCTACGATCAAGAAGGCGGGGGTACTGCAACATCACTCCGAACATATATCAATGATAGATTTTCGCATGTAAATAAAGACACCTGTACTACAAGTTTTGAAAAACTCAGGTACATTGAAATGTCTATAGATAACATTTGCAATCTACAGTGTAAAATGTGTGATAGTAAATTTAGTACGCGACTAATGAATAGAGATGAATTTCTAGGCGAAGAAGTTTTTAAAAAGCTAGAACCTAACTTCCGTAAATTTAATAACACTGATTTGTCTAATTTAGAACTTGTTAAGGTATTAGGCGGTGAGCCTTTTATGACACCTAACTTTGTGAAATTTATTGACTACTTAATAGAACGCTCTGATCCTAATCAAATAACAATAGAAATTGCAACCAATGGTACTGTTATACCTTCTTATGCAGTAATAGAAAAACTTAATAAATTTAAAATGTTAGATATACATGTTAGCCTAGACGCATTTGATTTATCAAACGATTATCAGCGTTATGGTAGTTCGTATCTGGACACTTTTAACAACACTAAAATGTATGAAACTATTTTTAAAAATGCACAAACATCTTTTCATACGGTTGTATCACTTTTGAATGCAAACACTCTTGCTAACACAGTAGACATATTAATGGTAGAACATGGATACCACATGTCGGTTGATTTTGTCAGGTATCCATACTACTTGTCTTTATTGTATGCACCGCCCGAATATGTAGAATGGGTTTTGGATAAAAATAAATCTAACGAAGTTGCATATAAATTAGTGTCTACGTTTTTAGCAGTAAACAGCTATAACGAAAAACATTGGACAGATTTTTTATATTACACTAACAAACTAGATGGGTATTATAATACTAAGTTAGAAGATTACAATGTAGAATTGTACAATTTTCTACAAATCTGGACTAACTAACTTATATTTTAATGGAGAATGATATGACGTTACGTCATTTAGTTTACGAAGACGTTATCCCTCTCGAAGTATGTGAATACATAAAAGAATTCTTTGACAGCCATCCAGAATTGCATGTTAAAAAACCAAACAATCCCGATGTAGTAAAAATAAACTCGCCATGGAAACATCTTGGAGAAATATTAGAACCTCACCTTTCGAAATATTTTGTTTGTAATAAAGGCCAAGGCGGTAATATCTATAAACATTCTAACTTGTATACGACACACGTTGATTCTGCAGAACCATATCAACTAATTAACTGCTTGATACCTATATATTTGCACGAACCTCAGGATACACAGCATTTTGTAGTTTTTGATCAATGGGTTGATAATGGGTTTGGTCAAACATGGTATGGTGATAGAGCAGACAATATTGCAAACTATGATTTTGATTTTAATAAAAAAACAAATCTGATACCTTTTAATGATCCGCGAGTATATGATAAAACATCAGAAGATATAGATTTAGATTTTTATACAAACTACTTAGAGTATTACAACCATAAACATTCTTACTTTAAAGGCCTAACAGGTGCAGCATATGAATTTAAGCCTGGTAATTTAATTCTTTTTAATAGCAATAATCTACATTCAACTGGTAAGTTAGTTGGTAAATGGAAGATTGGACTGCACATAAATTTCGAAGGCGCAGTTGAAGATCTATTAGTAGACAGGAATTTAGTCAATGGATAATCAACTAGACATTGTAATATGTATAGTACCTAAAATAAATCCAGATGCACCAACAGTTGGTCCTGCATTGTTAAAATCGCATTTGATGGATGAAGGTTTTAGTTGTGAAGTTATAGATCTAAACGTTAAGCTTTTTAATGCATTGAAAAGAATTAATAAACATGACCATTATTTTTTTAATAATGATGGATTGTTTAGAACTCATCATAATGAAATCAAAAACGATACCATTGAATTGAATAAAGAGTTTCAATACTTTTATGAAGAAAATGAAGCAGTTTTTTTAGAATGGATAGGGTACTTTAAACGTAAAAATCCAAAATGGATAGGATTGAGTATTTTATCTATATATAGTCAATCTGTTGCAGTAAAACTAAGTCAGTTGATTAGAAAATATTTGCCTAATATTAAAATTGTATGGGGCGGTGCTCAAATAGAATGGGGAATTCAGAAGTTTAAAGAGATTGGTCTAATGGACCATTATATTTGCGGCGACGGTGAGCTAGCAATCATTGAACTATTAAAAGGCAACACCGATTACAAAGGTATAGATACTCTTACACCTGTACAGGTATTAGATTTAAATTCTGTAAAAATACCTAACTACGACGATATTAAATGGGATGAATACCACACTATGGATTATGAAAAACCGGTATACATTACCGGTAGCCGTGGTTGTGTAAAACGTTGTACATTCTGCAACGTTTATCAAATATGGCCAGAATATAGGTTCAGGTCTGGCAAACATATTGCAGAAGAAATTATAGCAATACGTAAAAAGTACAATCGTCACTTCTTTAAATTTACAGATAGTTTAATAAATGGCAGTATGAAAGCGTTTAGAGAACTGTTACACGAATTGAAAGAATATAGAAAAACAGATCCGGATTTCAAATGGTCTAGTCAATGGATAGTTAGATCTAAAGCGCAGTCGCCGGAATCAGACTATCAATTAATGGTAGACAGTGGTTGTGTTGAATTAGACATTGGTATAGAATCTTTTAGCCAACACGTTCGTTATCACATGGGTAAAAAATTCACAGACGATGATATGTGGTGGTGTTTTGAAATGTTACAAAAATATAAGATTCAACACACGTTGCTGATGATTGTAGGTTACCCAACTGAAAACGAAGACGACCATCAACACACTTTAAATACAATACAGCGTTTATATGACAACGGATATGCACATACAACAAACCAATGGGGTACTAAACTGTTGTATTTGAGTTTTGGTAATACATTAATGTTGTCTGAAGATCACCCTATATGGGAACTAGTCAAAGACGAACTTACATCTTATACAGATATATTTGATTGGGATTATAAAGGTAATACATTGCAAGTTCGTGCAAGACGATTTAAAGAAATAAACGAATTTATTATGAAACTCAATAATAAAGATTATTCAGGCTGGATAATTGACAAAGAATTGAAGCGTTACGACAAAGTACTAGGTGTAACAAATGGCAACAGTTGACGGTATTATACCAGTTAATATATTGCACAAAAATATTGCAATTAGACTGTCTGGCGGACCAGATAGTAGTATCATTTACTATGCATTATGCAATCATTTCAAAAAAAATGCAGATGTTAACTTATATCCCTACACAGTGTCTACTTCATTACGTCCGCATTCTGGTTTAAAAGCTAAACATGTAATTGAATTTGTCGGTAAACTAACAGGAAAATATCCAGCTAAACATTATGAATCATTTAATTTAAATCATAATATAAACAATACAATTGAATCAAATTCAATTGAGTACACAGTTGGACAAGATGATCTCCAAAGAGAAGTACTTAATAATCACATCATTGATTCTAATTACAACGGATTATCTATAAATTGCCCAATAGACGAATTAAGTGCAATGATTGATTCTGATAATTTTAAGTATGATAAAGATGAATGCAGAAAATGGCTAGTCGAACGCGATATAGATAGGACTACATCAACACATTCTATTATACAAAACGTTGGATCAGTTACATTTTATACGCCGTTTGCACAAACTGATAAACGTACTGTTTACAACTTATACAAATATTACAATTTACTTCACACTCTTTACCCAATTACGTGGTCGTGTGAAAACCATATGCAAATGTATACTGACAATCCTGTACATTGCGGTATGTGTTATTTTTGTTTAGAAAGAATTTATGCGTTTGGTGAATTATGAGAATATGTTGTACAGGTAATCCGACATATGGTTTAGCAAAGGAAATTGCAGGGATATTTCCCAACGCGACATTTATAAGTCGGTCGTCTGGATTTGATCTAGCTAAAAAAGACGATCAAGAACGTGCTGCTCTAATTGCAGCAGGACATGATGTGTTTATAAATTGTGCTGCATTATGGAAATTTAATCAGACAGTGTTGCTTGATGCAGTATTTAAAGTTGCAGTTGAAAAAAATCCAGACATGCATATTATCTGTATAGGCAGCACAACTGATAAAGCAAACAACAGTAAACCATGGTTGTATAATGCTGAAAAGAAAGCATTGAGAGATTATTGCAACACATTGTCTATAGGCAGTGTGTGGTCTACATACCCTAAAGTTAGCTACATTAGTTTTGGTACATTGACAAACAATCAATCTAAGCATCCTGACCGCAAATGTCTAGACATTATCAATGCTGCACGTTATATTAAATGGTTAATAGATCAACCTAAGCATATTAACATTAATGAAATTAGTATAGATCCGATGCAAGATGACAGATGGTATAAAGAATAAAGTAGAATGGAGTCAATATGATTTCACTCAAATACCTTTCAACGACATAGTTAAGTTTGGACAACGTACTCTATTATATAGAGATATATTTTGTGTAAGTTGGCTATTAGGCCGTTTTTGCAATTATAGGTGCAGTTATTGCTGGCCATATGCTAGAAGTGATGTAAAAGATTACAGGCCTTACGAATTAAACCGTATTACAATTGATGAAATTAAACGACAAAGTAGAGAACGCGGATTTAACAGTTTTCACTTTAGTTTTAGTGGCGGTGAGCCAACAGTATACCCAGACTACTTAAAACTGCTTAACCATTACTCCGCTGATACTGATAATTGCAATTATCAAAGTGTGCATATGACTAGTAATATAAGTCAAAGCCTTAACTGGTTTGAAAAATATGTCGATGTAACACGCAATTTACACAGAGTAAGTGTTACAGCTAGTTGGCATCGTGAACAAGGTTTGAAGCAAGGTGATTTAGCCGGGCATACTGAAAAATTTGCAGACAAACTGGTTTACTTGCAAGAGAATGATGTTCAAGTGACTATAAACACTGTTATGGTACCGGAGTGGTTTGATGTGCTTTATAAAGAAACAGAATATTTCCTAGGCCGGGGTATAAACGTTACGCTAAAGCCTCAAAGCGACTCTACAGCAAGTCGAATAGTAGATGGGTATACAAAAGACCAGTTAGCAATATTACACAATGGTATGCCACAACGAGACTTTACTGCGGTTAAAAGTAAAGTTAATAGGCCTAAACCAAAAATCAGTATGCAAACAATGAGTGTGTCAAACGGCGACGATGCGTCTGTACCGCAGTTGATGCAAGTTGAATTTGAAGATCGTACAGGTAAAAAATGGTATATGGATCAAGCTGAACGTTTTAACGCTTTTAATTTTAACCAATTTAACGGTTGGAATTGCGAAAGTGGTTATAGAAGTATTATAATAAGAGAGCCAGATGGTGCTATTAAACGAAGTTACAGTTGTAATGATAAACCGTTAGGTTATATAGAAACAGGTTTTAAATTGTTTGATAGCCCGATGCCCTGTATATCAAACGCATGTGTCAGTTCAGCAGACAGTAAAATACCAAAATACAGAATAACATGAAAACATATAATATAACAGACACTGTAGAATTTAACGTATACCCTGGAACACTAGGGGTATGTGTTAGCGGTGGTGCAGATAGTGCATTAATGTTGTATCTCTTACTGAAATTTTCAGATCAACCGTTGCATGTTTTTTCTGTAGCCAGTCAAGAGAAATTTCTTAGAAATACACATGCTGCTATTAATGTCATTAGCAAGTGTACCGAATTAACCAAGAATTACAATCTAACACATCACATTTCATACGTTACTGCACAAACAAAACAAAATCTGTTTTTGGTACCAACACAGTTTCTTGAAACTAAACAGGTGTCTACTATATATACTGGTGTAACAAAAAATCCACCATTTGACGTAACAAATAATTTTATATTACCATCGTTAGAAAATGATGAAAGAGATCCGACTGTAATAAGAAAAACAAAACAAGGCGATTGGTATATGCCATGGTTTAATTTAAACAAACAAGATCTATCTATAATATATAAAGAGTATGATTTAATAGATACATTATTTCCTGTAACGAGAAGTTGCGAATGGATAAATCATGAATGGGATGATCCGGGCGACGGTCATTGTGGTAAATGCTGGTGGTGCGAAGAAAGATACTGGGGATTTGGTAAATTATGACAATGTATGCAATTACTGGCCATACAGACGGTATAGGTCTTGGACTGTTTAACCGTTTGTCGCCGAACTGTGTTGGATTTAGTTTATCAAACGGGTATGATATAACATTACGTAAAGATAGATCTCGAATTATCAATGCAGTTGAAAATTGTGATGTTTTTATCAACAATGCACCTGCTGGATTTGGACAATCTGAATTGTGTCTAGAACTTTGGCATGCGTGGCGAAATCAACCTAAAATTATCATTAATGTAGGAAGTCGTATTGCAGAGGACCATGTTGTAATAGGTAATAGCCATATACATTTATTAGAATATAGCATGCATAAGCGCACATTACGTACATTGTCCACTGACCTTTGTGCCATTCCTACGGTAGTGCAAGTAAAATACAAATGGTTTGCATATGTAGGAACCCCTAAAATATTAGCTAAATATCCACACTTTACTGAAAGTGACTACATATCTATAAATGATGCAGTGGAGATAATATTAAGTGACTAACTTTATTAAATTAACCGACTTGCCAATTTATGATTTATACAGCGAATTGAATTCTATGCTGCACAGCAATGTAATTAGTTGGAGCAAAGAACATCAAATCTGTCTTAACACCACAGTAGACTCTCCTGATGATTTCATAAAAGGGTGTGGTAGTTTAATGTATGATTGGTCTACATCTGCTCGGATTATAGATCAATTTGGTAATGAACGTATAGAAGTCAAGCCCTACGACGTGCCGTATAACGAGTCGGATTTTTCTATGTTATGTTCTCAATTCAAAAACACTTTATTTGAAGATGTATACAATACACTTGCAAGTAAGTATAAATTAGGTAGAGTTCGTATTATGAAATCTAAAACTAAAACATGTCTAAGTTGGCATACAGACGATAGTATTAGAGTTCACTATCCAATAAAGACTCAAGATGGTTGTTTTATGATAATAGAAAATGAAGTACAGCATTTATCTAAATTTACTTGGTGGGAAACAAATACAATATTACCACATACTGCTATGAATGCTAGTAACGAAGATAGAATACATCTAGTGGCTGTAGTTTTATAACAACAAATGCAAACATTAAAATAATTAAGGAATATTACATTGTACAAATTACCACTTTATCAGATTATAGCACATTTGTCTCTATTGTATGTCATCTTTAATTTTGATCTTACAATGTTTGTAGCAAGCATTGCTGTGTATCTTATGATGATTTCAATTGGTATCAGTGCTGGTTACCACAGACTGCTTAGCCATAGGGGATATGATGCACCGCGCTGGTTTAAGATCACATCGTTGCTTATAGGTACGTTGGGATTAAATGCAAGTGCATTAGTGTGGGCTGCAATGCACCGTGAACATCATGCACATAGCGATAAAGACGGCGACCCGCATAGCCCATCGCTGCATGGATTTTTTAAAACGTATTTTGGTATAGCAATGTATCAGCCAAAACTACGTTTTGCTAAAGATTTGTTGCGCGACAATGAAGTGATGTTCTTTCACAAACACTATTTCGCAATAAACATTGCATATGATGTAGTATTGTTTTTAATAAATCCGGCTCTTATAATATGGTTACACTTGCTTCCCGCAGTTATATTGTGGCATGCTACAGCAGCAATTAATGTGTTTTCACATATGCCATGGTTAGGATACCGTACATATGACACAGACGACCATAGCAGAAACTCTCAGCTATTAGCAGTTTTGATAGCAGGTGAAGGATACCACAATAATCAT
>JACCDX011601690.1_pt1 | contig 26369 bp, 23 predicted proteins | sample 7449681 | NCBI WGS metagenome assembly JACCDX01 (sample SAMN15323450, study PRJNA562643) | freshwater metagenome | isolation source: river surface water | place: USA:Blue River Watershed | collected 2017-08-18
AAATATCTATATATATATAATGACATCAACATCATATATTAATACTTTAAATTTATCATATAATAATAAATTAGAATATTATAAAAAAATATTAGAAGAAGCGAAAATTAATAATATTAAAATAGATGATTATTGGTCTAATTGGTATAATACAGGTGGGTATGAATATAATTTATTAAAAATGCGCAATGAATTAATTGAAATAGTTCCAGAAATTACTCAATATAGAGGAACATGTTTAGATATAGGTTCAGGTGATGGTTTTTGGAGCTGGATATTAGCAGAATGGTATAATGTTACAGGTATTGAACCAGTTTCTAGTTGTGTTTATTTATCTAATAAACTAAAAAATATTTTATGTAAACATACACAATATAATACACAATTTATAGAAGCAGATGCATTAACATATACACCAAATGTTAAATATGATGTTATATTTTGCAGAGCACCTAATTTTTTTAATTATCCAATGATAGGTGAATACACAGATGAATTAAAAGATATAGGTTGTAATAGATTATATAATTATTGGAAACAGACACAAACACCTGAAATTGCAGAAGATTTAATAAAAAGATATAATGAAAGAATAGATTATGATACTGTAGAACAATTTAAACATAATGCAAACAATGCTAGAAAATATTTAGAACATTTAATAGGCATGACAAATAAATATTTTTTATTTATTTTATCATCTAAGAAAGAATTTTATGGTAAATATTTAGGCCATACTTATAATCATAATCCTGATGATGTATATAAATTATTTTCAGAATTTGGTAAAGCACGTGTTAGACATATAAATGGTTATATTTATGGCGAAATATATCTAGATAATTAATAAATATTCAAACTCTTGAAACCATAATTCTATATTACCAATTAAATGACTATTATATTTAGTAAATATACCATTCCATCCAACTATATTTCTTTTTATAAATTGATTACATAATTCTAAATATAATGGATGTATTTTATGTCTTTCTACATCATAAGTATATTTTTCTCTATTAATTAATTTATTATCTATTTTTTCTAATAAAATATCTTTTAATATTTTTTTAGAATTAATTGTATATTCATCCCATGTTGGATTATTTAAACATTTATAAAAAAATTCATCTGGTTGTTTAGATAAAGCTATTTCAACTATATTATAATCTAATAATGGAACACGTGCTTCTATTGAATAATACATATAAATAGCATCTGCATTTAATAATAAATCATTTAATAAAAATGTTTTAATTTCTAACCATCTTGGAATATTATTAATGGATAAATTATCCGGAATATTAATTTCTTTATAAATATTTTCAATTAAATTATTTTTAAAATTATTAAATAATATTTTATATTTATTATCTAATGGTTTTATTTGTGATAAAAATAAATATAAATCTTTTACATGATTCTTAAAACCACTATTATTGTTTAATATACGTCTATGACCATAAAATAATTCATTTCCTCCAATACCTGTTAATAATACTTTATAATCAGGCTCTTTATTTTTTAAATATAATCCGGTCATATTCATTATATAAGATGCTTTTGTAGGAATTCCAGTAAAATTAATTATTTTTCTTTGTTCTTCAATAAATATATTCATATTATTATTTAAATATTCTGTATCTATTATTTTTATTTTTTTATTTAGAGTATCTAATATATTTTTTGCATATTTTATTTCTCCAAAATCTATAGATATAAATTCACTATCATTACTGTAATAAGCTAATATAGATGAATCAATCCCACCACTATATAATATATTTTTATTTACATCACATATTTCTTGAAGTTCAATTGCTCTTTTTATATAATAATTAATATCATCATTTTGTCTATTAAAATTAGGTTTATAATATTCACTAAATTTCATAGTATTTATATTTAATATATATCCTGCATCTAAACCATATATATTTTCAAACATACTTTCTTTTGATAAACATATCCCACTTGATAAATAAGAAAATAATGAATTACTATTAATATTCCATTTTTTATTATCAATTTCATATAATGTTTTTACAATTGCACCAGGATTTGATGCAAATATAAATAATTCTTCATTATTATAATAATAACAATATTTTATTCCTATTTTATCTCTTATTATAATTATATCATTTGTAATAATATTATAAAGACAAATAGCATAAATCCCATTTAATAATTCTAATGTTTTATCTACACCTAAATAATAAAATAATTGAATTAATACTTCAGTATCACTATTTGTATTAAACGTGCTATTATAATTTTTTATCAATAATTCTTTTAATTCTACATAATTATAAATTTCACCATTAAAGACCATTACTAAATTGTTAAATATAAATGGCTGGTTAGCTCTTTCATTTAAATCAATGATTGATAATCTATTATGACAAATTGCAATATTATTATTAATGTAATAATTACTCCCATCAGGTCCTCGATTAACTAAATATTTTTGCAAACATAAAATATACTTTTCAATATTATTTATCTTATTGTTTTTTAATATAATACCAGATATTCCACACATAATATAATTATCGTTATTAAATATTATTTATATAATAATTATTATATAAATAATATGTGTGGAATTTCAGGAATAATTTTCAAAAATAAAGAATTAATTAATAAAGAAATTATATTATATATAAATGATTTATTAAAAATAAGAGGAAATGATGCAAATGAAATATATATTAACAATAATATAATGTTAGGACATAATAGATTATCAATTATTGATAATGATATTAAATCAAATCAACCATTTATATTTAATAATTTAGTAATGATATTTAATGGTGAAATTTATAATTATTTAGAATTAAAAGAACTATTAATTAAAAATTATAATAGTTCATTTAATACAAATAGTGATACTGAAGTATTAATTCAATTATTTTATTATTTAGGTGTAGATAAAACATTAGAATTAATAGAAGGAATGTATACAATTATTTTATATAATAATGAAAAAAATGATGTTTTTTTAATAAGAGATAGATTAGGAGAGAAATTATTATATTATTATGAAGATAATAATATATTTATATTTGCTTCAAATCCAGGATCTATTGCAAAAACAGTTAATTTATATTTTAATAAAATATGGGATATAAATAAATATACTTTTTTTTATTATTTATCAAGTGGAATGTTTCCAACTAGAATGTGTTTATTTGAAGATATTTTTGGATTAAAACCAGGTTATTACATTAAATATAATATAAATACTTTTGAACAAGAATATATTAAATATTGGGTGTTTAAAGAAAATAATAATTATAATTATTATGATTTATTAAAAAAAATAATAAATAATTGTGAAAATACAGATACTAATATAGATACAAAAATATTATTTAGCGGTGGTATAGATTCTGGTATAATTGCCTTTTTTGAAAATAATTCACAATATGTTACATTAGAAACAGATGAAATAGAATATTCTAAAAAATTTTTATTAGATTTAAATAAACAGGATAAACAACATGTAATTAGTAAAGAATATATAAAAAATAATTTAGAAAAAACAATAAATATTCAAAAAAAAATAATAGGAGAAACTGGATTATTTACTAGATCATCATTTGCTGTAATTATAACTGGATTATATTTACAAGAATATCATCCAAATACTAAATGTATAATAACTGGAAATGGAGGAGATGAATTATTTTATGGTTATTATATAATGCATAATGATAATAGTAAATATAATAATCATATTGAAGAAAAATTTATTTTTAATAAATTTATAAGTCCATTAGATAATGAATACGGAGAATATTTTATAGATAAATATATGCCTAATTTTGAATCTAATATAATACAAGAATTAGATATACCAGATAATTTAAATATAGATAATATTCCCAGATGGATTGAATTAAAAACATATTTATTGAATGATTTAAATATAGATTCAGATATAATTTTTATGAATTTTTTAATTGAATGTAGAAGTCCATTTTTAAATCATAAATTAGTAGAATATTGTTTATCAAATAACCCAGATACTTTTTTTTATAATTATGACAAGTCAACTTATAATAATTTTATTAATAATAGTAAAAAACCATTGAAAGAAATTTTATTAAAAAAATTAAATAAAGAAAATATTTTTAGAGAAAAATATGGATATGGTTTTGATGATGATATATATATAAAATATTATAAAAATCTAGCAAATAATTTTTTTGAAAGAAAATTAATTAAATGTGATGATTATACAAATCAATATATTATATTAGTTGCTACATTAGAAATGTGGATAAATGAGTTTGAAACTATAATAAAAATATAATTATTATTATATAATGCATAAAAATATAATATTTATAGGTGGTTCCGCACATAGTGGAACATCATTATTAGAATATTTATTAAATTTTCATAGTAATATACATTCTATATGTAATTATAATAATTTAAGTAAACATATAGAATTTATTGAAAATGATATAGATATATTTAAATCAATAAATGATTTTAATAAATATATAAACAATTTAATTAATAAATTAAATCTAAAAGAAAATGATTTCCTTTTATTAAAAAATCCAGATAATATTTATTATATAGATAAAATAAATGAATTTACAAATAATAAAGCACATATTATTTTATTAATAAGAAATGCAAAAGATACATCCTTGTCATTAATTAAAAGAAATGATAGTGCATGGCCTGATTATAAATCAGCTTTATTATATTGGATAAAAATAAATAATTTAATTAATGAATGTAATTATAAAAATGTATATAAATTAAATTATGAAGATTTAACAAATAATACATTATTAAAATTAAAAGAAATATATTTATTTTTATTATTAAATGATGAAAGTAATGATAATTATAAACAATATTTAAGTTTATGTAATAAAACTATAAATGATTTTCCAGATGATAAAGAACATGTTAAATTAAGACAGACCCAATTATTAACACCTATATATAATTCATCGCGTCATCAATTAACTAAAGAACAAGAAGATATTTATAATGAATTAATCACATAAATGTATTTTATCTAAACATCTATTACCTTTTTCATCTATTGTTCCAATACATTTTGCTGGATTTCCTACCATTATACAATAATCATTTACATTTTTAGTAACAACAGCTCCTGCTCCAATTAATGCATGTTTACCAATAGTATTACCGCATACTATTGTGCTATTAGCACCTAATGTAACTCCATCTTCTAATTTAGTTTTTATATATTCTCCATTTTTGCTATACATCCCTCTTGGATTTATATCATTAGTTAATACACATGAAGGACCAAAAAATACATAATCACCTGCTTCTACACCTGCATATATACTTACATTATTTTGAACTTTGCAATTATCACCTAATATAGCATCACCTGCTATAAATACATTTTGACCAATATTACAATTCTTTCCAATTATAGCTCCTTTGCATATATGAGAGTAATGCCATATTTTTGTATTATCACCAATTATAGCACCATCATCTACAATAGCTGTTTCATGAACAAAATAATTTTTTTTATCTATCTTAACAATTTTGTTTTTAGCAAGTGATTCAGATAATGCATTTAATACCATTAATACTCTCATACCTTCATTTCCATCAGTAATAGGAGTATTTCTATTTATACAACATTCCATAAAATGTCTACATTCATTTTCTAATGGTGATATATTTTCTAATTTAATAATTTCAGGTTCTACTTTATTAGCAACTGGAGATGGATTAATAGAACCAGTAATATTAGACCAATTTATATAATCTCTATATATTTTTAATTTATTTTCTTTCTCCATATCATCAAATAATATCATACCTTTCTCGCAAATAATTGACATTTTTTGTTCTTTGTAAGGATTTAACCAATTTACGTTAATATTTACATAACAATTAGATTCTCCATTATTTATCATCATTATAGAATTAGTAATATCATGAATGTTTTTTGTGAGAGATGAATGACCTATACATTGAACCCACTCTGGTAAATTATTACCAGTAATTGATAATATAACTGATATATCATGAGGAGCAAACGACCATAATACATTTTCTTGTGTTCTAAAAATACCTAAATTTAATCTATTTGCTATTATTTGTTTAATATTACCTAATGATGGTAAATATTCTTTTATCTTTATTATAGCTGGATGATAATGTAATAAATGTCCAACCATTAATATTTTATTTTTATCTTTAGCTAATTTAACTAATTCTTCAGCTTCCCTTATATTTAATGTAATAGGTTTTTCAACATATACATCTTTATCCATTAATAATGCTTCTTTTGCAAATTTATAATGCATTTCAGCAGGCAATGATACACAAACTGCATCAACTCTATTTAACATATCATTATAATTATTAGTAATATGAATATTTGGATATTCTTTATTATATTGTTCAATTAATACAGGATTAATTTCACAAATAGAATCTAAAAAACCGATTTTATTAAATTCTCTTATAAGATTTTTTCCCCAATATCCACCACCAATTAAACCTAGTTTTAAACTTTGTTTCATTATTTATATATATTAATATTTAAAATAATATATCATTTTTAAACTATATAATGGATATTATCCAAATGTATGACCCAAAAAGAGAATATAATGCTCATAAAGAAGAAATAGATAATGCAATTCATAATGTATTAAATCATGGATTATTTATTAATGGCCCAGAAATAAAAGAATTAGAAAATAAATTATCAAATTATTTAGGAGTAAATCATTCAATTTGTGTATCAAATGGAACAGATGCATTAAAAATTGCATTACTTGCATTAGATGTTAAACCAACTGATGAAGTTATAACAGTTAGTCATAGTTGGATTAGCACTGCAGAAGTTATATCATTAATTAATGCAATTCCAGTCTTTATTGATATAGAAATGGAAACATTTAATATGAATCCAGATAAACTAGAATTAGCTATAAATGAAAAGACGAAAGCAATTATTATGGTTAGTTTATATGGTCAAGTTGGTTATATAGAAAAAGTAATAGAAATAGCTAAAAAATATAATATACCAGTTATAGAAGATGGTGCCCAAAGTTTCGGCGCGGAGCGCCACGGAAAAAAAAGTTGTAATTTATCATTAATTAGCACAACTAGTTTTTTTCCAAGTAAACCATTAGGATGTTATGGTGATGGTGGTGCGTGCTTTACAAATGATGAACATTTAGCTAATAAAATGAGAGCAATTAGAGCACATGGTGGATTAAAACGTTTTCATCATGATTATGTTGGAATGAATGGTAGATTAGATACAATTCAAGCATCTATATTATTAGCAAAATTTAAATATTTTGAAGAAACATTAATGAATAGAAATAAATGTGCTAAATATTATTTAGATAACTTAAAAGATATAAATCATATAATACTTCCTAAAGTATTAGATAATAATATTAGTGCTTGGGCTCAATTTTCAATTTTAGCAAAAGATAAAACTACTAGAGATGATTTAGTTAATTATATGATAAGTAATAATGTTAATTTAGCAATATTTTATCCAAGCCCATTACATACTCAAAAATGTTTTGAAGGTATTTCTCGCTATTATGATATGACAAATACTTTAGATGTTTGTTCAAGAGTATTTAATTTACCTTGTTATGGTGAAATTACAATAGAAGAAATGGACAAAATAATTAATTTAATAAAAGCTTATTTTAATTTAACATTTGTATAATCATCTATCATCTATCATAGAAATATAAAAAATAAATTATTTTTTAATATTTGTATGATCATCTCTCATATTATTTCTTTCATTAACAGTTGCTTGAAGAACCATATGAGGTGTATCTAGACGTTTCATATGATTAAGTAATGCATTTGTATCTTTTGGAAAACAATAACCTCCATAACTTAATAAACCATCTGGACCAGGAACATCTGTATGCATTGGATTAATCCAATTATTTTTTAACATAAGATTTTTTATCACATTATAATCACAATCCATTGATTTTGATAATAAATATAGTTCATTAAAAAATTGTATTTTAACTGAATAAAAACAATTAAGATATATTTTCATAGATTCTGATTCAGTAGATGAACAAATCGATATTTCTGCATCTGGATAATAATCTTTATAAAATAATATTAAATAATTTATATCATATTCATTAATTCTATTTCCTTTTCCTAAAACAATATGCTTTTGATTATGAAAATCCTCAAAAGCAGTTCTTGCTGTTAAAAATTCTGGATTATGAACAAATTTTAATTTAGAATATTTTTCTTCTAAATATATTGTAGTAAGTGGTTCAACTGTGCTTTTTATAACTACTATTCCATCATAATTCGCATTTTCTAAATCCCTACATACCTCTTCAATACAAGATTTATCATAACTATTTTGTATTTCATCAAATTGAGTCGGTAAACATAAAAATAATATATCACATATAAACATATCTTCTAAAGTATTATTTGATATTGTTTTATTATATTTGTCATATCCAATAACTTTAACATCATTTAATTTAAAGCTTTTATACATTGCACTTCCAACAAACCCTAAACCAATTATTCCAATAATCATTATATAAATATCATTATATAATAATTATATTAAAACAAAGTTTATAAACAAAGTTTATAAACAAAGTTTAAAAACTATATTTTAATATTATAAATCTGCGACATCTAATATTTTATTAACAAATTGTATAGTTTCAGTATATGATGTTCCATATATATTAAAATCATTTATTAATAATCTTGATTTTATATAATTAACTTCTTCAATATTATTATAATGTTCACAAATAAATGGAATTACATTCTTTTTAAACTCTTCCTCTTGTATCCCACTATTATAATTATCTAAAATCATTTCAAAACCAATATAGTTTTTTGGTATTTTTTTAATATCTAATTTTTCATTATAGGTAATAATTTTATAAATAAAATTATGAGCAATATTTTCAGTTATTACACTATCTGATAAGTGTAATAGTTTTTTCATATTAAATACTGTTCTAGTTTTAATTATAGATTGAAGTTTTTTATTAAAATAATTATTTTTTTCAAATAATTTTCCAAAATCATTTACTTCCATAGGAAAAGGTATATCTTTTATGATATCATAAGCTTCTTTTATTCTATTTATTTTCTTTTCAATAAATAATTTTAAATCACATATATTATTTATTTTAGATACAATAAAACTATCAATATTTATACTTTTTTCAAATAATGTTGATATATATATTTCATTACTAGTATTATAATATGTAGATTTAGCCATTTGTAAAATAAATGGCCACATATTTGTATAAAATTCCCAATATTTATAACCAACTTCCATATTTGATATTAATTGATTTAATTTTTCATCAGGATCATTACTAAAATTAACATTATATGTATCAATGCAATGAATTAACATATTCATATTATACCAACTATGATTATTAGAAAAATCATATTCAATTAATAATTTATTTATTAAATCATTCTTTAATATTTTAGAATGTGGTTGCAGCATTTTCCAAAATTTATCTTCTAATTTTAAATTAATACATAATTGTTGTATAAATTTAATAATACTTTCTAATTTTTTATCTTCTTCTATATAATGCATCATTATAATATATCCTAATTTATCATAACTTTGTGCTTTTCTACATAATAAATCAATAAAATTAGTTAAATGTATCCATTGAGATTCTTGATTAAAGTAATTACATAATAAGTTGGCATATTCTGTTATAGTTAATTCTTTTTTAATTCTATTTAATACTTTAATAATATCACTATAATGTTTTTCATTATTATATTTTAATACATGATGAATATATACATTTATAAAATTCATAATTTTGTAAATCCCATTTTTATTAAAACTATCACTACTATCATTTAATAATTTACTTGCTTCTATAATATGATTAAATCCAACTTCATCTAAACTTACATTATTACCATTAATTAAATTTTTACATTCATCCAATGAAACAAAAGTAACTTTAGTAATTATTTGAATATTATTTTTATTATTTGAATAATTTTTTATATTTCCACCTAAATGTATTCCGTGTGTTTTTAATTTTAAATATATATTTTTATCAATACTATTTGTATTATCAAAAGTAAATATAGTTGAATATGTATCAATAAGATGACGACATCTAGAATGAACTAAATATTGTAATTCTAATGATGATTTAAATATACTATCACTTACAATAAATTTTTTCTTTTTTATTTTATTTTTAATCATTTTTTCATTTAACATAATAGTACTATTTGTTGGATATGTTAAATTATAACTATAATTTGTGGTTTTACTATTACTATTATCGGATGTTAAACCTAAATTACCGGCTATTAATTCTATATCATCTCCTATTTTTGCATCAATTTCTTTTTTAGTTTCATTAATATCTGTTGTTTTAAATGTAATTTCTATTTTTTTAGCTCCTAATTCTTCTACTATTTGACAAAATCCTCTTAACTTATATTCAGTTTGTTTTAAATTATAAATATCAATAGGTATAAACATAATTGTATCAGTAATTTCCATCTTTTTATATAAACAATTTTTTATAATTTCACCTTCATTAAACATAATTCCATAACAAATATTATCATTAATATATAAATTAGTTCCATTTAGTTCTGATGTAAAAACACTATTATTTAATTTATCTATATTTTTTTTTATCATAAAAACACTTTCAAATGGTAAAAATGTACATCCTGGAAATTCAGTATCAATTAAATTATATTTCTTTTTTATTATGCGAGATATGATATTATATTTTTTTCTTTTAATTAATTTATTATTATCAACAAAGATGATATAAGTTGATAATCTTAATAAATTATATATTTGAGTAAAATTAAAATCTGCTTCACATAAATTATCCATATTATAAAAAGTAGTTGTATGATTTGAATTAATTGTTTCAAATGAATTGTTATTAATATATTTTTTTATAGATTCAGATGATGAATCATATTTTGTATTTATTATTTTGTGTTTAGATACACGCTTATGCATATTATTAATAGAACTATTTACACTATGTATATTAGAATCAGTGCTACTAGTATCACTTGTAAAATCTATTTCTGATGATATATCACTATTTTGAGGCAATGTCATTAATATAATTTATATAATAAAAATAGAAGGTTATAACATATGAGTATAGTGCAGTCGTAGGCCTCTTTATATAAACATCAAGAAAATGGGAAAAACAATCGAAGATTATAATAACGTGGGGCAATTGACGCCCACGCAATTACTATTATTATATTATAATCTATATTTGCTAAGCAAATATAGATTATCCTATAAAAATTGAAATAATCTTGGACGTTATAAATTAATTTAACCCTAGTTAAATTAATTTATATAAACGTCAAGAAAATTAGAATTTTTCTAATAATATAGAAAGCTAGCTTTCTATATTATGGGAAAAATTGAAATAATATTATATGATAGGGTGCATTTATATATAATCTTTTGAGAGATGCAAGCTTCAACCACTTCTTCTACTAATAATTTAATGCGTATTGCTACTGAGATACTTAGAATAACAAGTACTCCTGAGCATATGGTTGATAAGAACGAACTTGTTCTAATTCTTCGGGAATTTTTTATGCAATACAGACATGATTTGACATTTGAGGACTATACAACACTTCATCCTCAAGCGTTTTCATTATACTTGTATTGCTATGCCAAATATTCCGGGATTGCTGGGTTTTTCAATGACCAGACAACTTTTTTAGATATTAAAGAATTTGTTAATATTGACCGAGCTCACAAAATCAGAGAGAAAATGATAAACGCGGGAATGCGTGTCCAATGTCTGTGCGGAGAAGGAGGATACCACACCGCACCGATAGACGATGTCTATGTTTACTGCGACGAAGGGACTTATGTCAAAGTGGTCTACAGTGAGAGTATTAACAACTTTCAGTTCGTCTTTCAAAATGCGCCATTTTTAATGGGTCAATGCTATGCCCGTCGCATTATTCTTGAATACAATGACGGATGGTATCACTTCGCTGAAGACGATTCTCTTGACAACTGGAAAGATATCCGCCTTCAGCCAACACTTCCATATGACCCCAACGATGCGGAAATGGACGAGTTTAACGAATTTCGCGTAGCAGGACCTTCGCACGAGGAACTGCTAAAACTTCAACAACAAAGAATTCGAGGCGAGATGGTTCCAACAGAATGCCGGCGCAATGAAGACCCCACAACTGGGATTGAAATATATAACGACCAGACACTCGACTTTCATGACGATCCATTTTTTCGATAGAACAAGTCATTCACACAATTAATTTAAACAATAACAATAACAATTAATTTAAACAATTAATAATATTAATATTATTAATGGATACAAATTCATATAATAAAGAAATTTTTGTAAAAGATTATTTTAATATTCATAATCATTATTTTAAAATATATGGAAAATCAACTTTAATTTTAATGCAAGTTGGTAGTTTTCATGAATGCTATAATACAGATAATGATGGACCTGATTTATATTATTTAGGTGAAAGAATTAATATGGCTGTCACTCAAAAGAATAAAAGTAAAGAATTAAGTATTAGTAATCCACGTATGATGGGGTTCCCTTCTTACATTGTTGAAGAAATGATTGATAGAATTATTAATCTTGGTTATACAGTTATTCGCATTGACCAAACAACTGAACCACCTAATCCAAAAAGAGAAATTGTTGGTATATTTTCATCATCGACTAATATTAATACACAATCAAATAATACATCTAATTTAGTATGTATTATTTTTGATGCAATTAAACTTAAAACTCAAAATCCACTATTATGCATTGGGGTATCAAGTTATGATATGAGAACAGGAACCGGATGCGTATATGAAACAATTTCATCAAATGATGATACAATGATTGGATTAGATAATTTAATTAGATTTCTTGAAAAATATCCAATTGGAGAATTAATTTATAATTTTTCAAATGATTTATTAAAATACATGAATAATAATGGCAGCATTAATAGAATGTCAAAAGAGGATATATTAAAATATATTGGAATTAATAATAATTCTACATTTACTTTAAGCAATATTGAATTATTAAATAATGTGCAATATCAAATATCAACCCTTGAAAATATTTTCAAGAGTTCATTAGATAATATAAATTTACATGCATATAATTATGCACGATTTGCTTTAGTCGGTTTATTAGATTTTGCAAAAAATCATCAACCTATTTTATTAAAAAAATTAACAGAACCAATTTATTTTGAAAGTAATGATACTTTATATTTAGGAAATAAAGCATTAGAACAATTGGATGTATTATCAAATAATAATAAACCTAAAACATTATATGATATAATATGTAAGTGTCTTACACCAATGGGTAAAAGATATTTAATTGATCAATTATGTAATCCATTAATTAATCCTATTGAAATTAATGAAAGATATAATATAATTGAAATATTATTAAATAACAAATTATATGAAAGTATAAATAAAGAAATGCATAATATTTATGATTTACCAAAAATTGTAAGAAAAATGGAATTAAATAAGGTAAATCCTAATGAAATAGTTCATTTATACAGCAGTATTGAACAAATAAAAAAAATTTTTAAAATTATGAGATTATTAGATGATAATGATAGAAAAATTATTAAATCAACATTTAATATTGATAAACCCATAGTTGAAAAATTAAAAGCACTTTCATCTCATATTAATACTACATTTGATTTAAATTACATTCAAAATATTACATATAATAATTATAAAGAAGAAACATATAATTATATTTTAAACAACAAATATAACAAAATAATTGAATTAACTAAACAAATAGAAACTAGTAATAATTTTATGAATTTATTAGTTTCAACTTTAGAAAAATATATTGAAGAACAAAATAGTAAAGTTATTAAAAAAGATACTAATAGCATTTTATTAAAATTTAATGATAGAGATGGTCATTATATGTTATTAACAAAACGCAGATGTAAAATATTAAAAGATAAATTGGATACATTAAAAGAAATTAATATAAATGGAATTATTATTCAGGTTAAGGATTTAGAATTTTGTGATTTACCAAAAAGCAATAATACAAAAATAACATGCCGTGATATTTTAAAAATATCAAATGATGTAGTAAGTCTTAAAGCAAAATTAGCTAATCAATTAAAAGATGCATTTTATGAAGAAATTAATATAATTATAGAAAATGATCGTGATTTGTTAATAAACATATCAGATATAATTAAAAAGCTTGATTTTTTAAATAGTGGTGCGCAAGTTGCCGATGAATTAGGATATTGTAAACCAACAATAAATAATGCTACGCATAATGCTACGCATAATGCTACGCATAATAATTCTAGTTATTTTGAAGCCAAAGAATTAAGACATCCTATAATTGAAGTAATTAATACAGAAAATGTATATCATCCTCATAATATAAGTTTGGGGAAAGATAATAATTCTATATTATTGTATGGTATTAATGCTGCAGGTAAATCAACATTAATGAAAAGTATTGGATTAGCAATTATACTTGCACAGATTGGTTATTATGTCCCAGCAACTAATTTTATTTATAGTCCATATAAAAATTTATTTACTAGAATTGTTGGAAATGATAATATATTTCGCGGTATGTCTAGTTTTATGATAGAAATGGTTGAATTAATGGCTATATTAAAAAGAAATGATAAAAATACATTAGTAATTGCAGATGAAATATGTAGAGGAACCGAAGAAAAATCCGCAAATATTATTGTTGCATATATGTTAGAAACATTAAATAATAGTAATACATCTTTAATCACTGCTACACATTTACATAGTGTCGCAGAATTACCTTCTGTTAAAAATATAAAAGGATTAAAAATTATGCATATTAAAGTAAGATATGATGAACAAAAAGATATGTTGATTTATGATAGAGAATTAAGTGATGGAGAAGGTGATAAATATTATGGTGTAATGGTTGCAAAATATATGATGCGAAATGATGAATTTAATAAAAGAACAAAAGAATTAGAAATGGAATATGAAGAATATCATATTAAACCTAGTAATTATAATAAAGATATAATGATGATAAAATGTGAAATATGTAATACAAAAAAGAATTTAGAAAGTCATCATATAGAACCACAAAGAAATTGTGATAAATATAAATCAATTGAAAAACCATATATTAAAAAGAATGCAAATTACAATTTAGTTGTATTATGTAGTAAATGTCATGATATGCATGATAGAGGTGATATTAATATAATTGGTTGGCAAGAAACAAGCAAAGGAAGAGAATTACTAATTGACGTTAAATAATTTAAATATAAATAATTATTTATATTTAAATGACTGAATGTAAAAGAGTTATTATTGATATAGATAAAATGGATGAATTAAATAATATTTATCCATGTAAAAGAATTGATTGTGATAAATATCATAAATCAATTGATAGTCATGCATTAATAGATGCATTATATTTTCTTAAATTTGATAGAGTTATAGATATACTAAATAATATGAAATATGATGATATTATATCATTTCGAACATATGATAAAAAACATAATCTATTAGAATATATTTTTACAGAATTTAAAGGAAAAAATACAAGAATGCCTACTATGGGTAGATTATCTTTATTATCTAACCATAATTCTATATTAACTTGTAATTTATCATTAGAATTAACCTCAAATATTATACATTATATAATGAATAAATATCCAGAATTAATAACAGATAAAGTAATAAATTATTTGAATAAATATTCAAGATTATTAATCCCTTTTAGTATTGATAATTCTCAATAAATTGAATTCTACCTCTTAAATGTGAAAACCAGCATTTAAGATTAGTACAATACATTGGTAAACCATTTTCATTTTTTTTCCAGGGTCTTTCGTATTTACATAAAAGATTTGGCACGATTGTATCCTTAATAATATATCTGCCCAAATTTTGATGATTTTTTGGACATAATAATGGTATCTTTTTATATTTACAATATTGTCCAAATGGACAATCTTCTTCTAATATTAAAGTATAAGGTGCTTTATCATTTGAAAAATTATTTTTAATACTAATATTATAAGGAGCATTAGTATTAGATTCATAATCATTTTCATATAAATCTAACATCTTTAACATTTGAATTGTTATTATTTTTTGATGAATATCTATATCCATAATATCAAACTTTATATAATTATACTATAGTTATATAAAATATCAATTTTTCCCATAATTAATATGAATACTAGTATTCATATTAATTATTAGAACTGTTAATAAGACCTTATATGATAATCTTAGATTATCATTATCCTGAGAGTTATGTTAATCTATGATGATCATAACGCCCTATCATAACCAAAGGTTATTTTTCTTGCTTCGTGAATATTATTAATTAAAGTATTTTTTTTAAATTTTTTATAAAATTATCAATATGTAAATAATTTTTATTCATACTTTTTAAATAAACGTGGGCTTTTTTTATTTTATTATGAAATATATTATGTTTCAATAAATTAGGGACTTCTTCAATATTATTATAATATAATGGATAATCATTTCCTAAATATTCAACAATAGCTGGTAATTTATTAATAATAATAGGTGTATTTCTAGCTATACATTCAATTAAAGTATTTACAGCACTTGCATCATATAATTTTAAAAACACTACGTATTTTGATAATATTTTATCATATTCATTATTATCTAAATAATTTATTAAATTAACAGGATAATTATTAATATTATTAATAATATTATTATTATAATTAGAATTATTATAACTAATATATTTATTTTCCATTTTTTTTCCAATTAGTGCATGTTTCTTAGTATATTTTAAATTATATATTGCATTAATATCTCTCATCCATGAACCTATTTGAATAACATCACCTTTCCAATCATTATAATTAAATTGTTTAACATCTAATTCAGTTGGATGATATATTACATGAATTTGTGGTAAATTAATATCATTTATTTTTGCAAATTTAATTAAATTAATTTTTAAATATTTAGACAATACTATAAGTCCTTTACAACATTTTAAACTTTCTAAAAATTCTTGACATTTTAATAAAGTGATACAATTATAACCACTTTCATCTTCATATAATGTATGATGAATAAAACCAATCCATGGTGTTTTATAAGGAATAACTTTATAATTAATCATAGCTTCTTTATTCCAATGAAATGTTCTATCTACATATAAATCACATTTAAGTAAATTAGAATTATATCCACATAGATTATATGATATATTATCAACTATATATTTCCATCCATGTCTATGCACTCCTGTTCTATCATATTGATCTATATAATCTATATTAAGATATCCCAATTTATTATCTTTATCATTAATATTAAAATTAAAATTAATATAATTATAATTAATAATACTTTGTTCAAATAACCATTTTATATCATTTATTAAATTGTTATTATTTGCTAATATTTTTTGTTCCAATCCCCATTTATATTCTATATCTACCTTTCCAAATAAATTCATTAATATGTAATTTGTTCTTTCATTAATAGAAATCTTATTACTTGATTTATATAATTTTGAACAAAAATCATTTATATATTCATTTGTTATAAATATTTGATTTTTATATTTATTATGTAATATAATTTTATTATTATCTAATTCTAATTTTCTAAATTGATTATAAAAATTTTCAACTGTTGGGTATATTGATTTATATATATATTTTAATTTTTTTTTATCAATTGATTTTAATTTATTATTTACTTCAGTGAACAAATAGGAATTAAATATTAAATCATTTAAATTCAAATCAATCATTAAATGTTTTGCTTTTAATGTATTAGCCCATGATATAAATGGTATATTATAAATAATACATAATATATGTGCATGAAATCTTTCACATATAGCATATTTTAAAGTTAATAATTCTTGCTCCATTTCATTATTTTGAACAATAGTTATATTATTTACATCTTTTAATTTATCTAATATATCTCTATTTATAATAATATCACTTTCTGTAATACTTTCACTATAACACATACTAAATAATTTTACATGATAACCATGATTTATATATTCTTTAATTATTTCAATATATTGCGGCAATAATTCTTTATTATTTTTATATTTAGGTTGAGATAAAAAGAAACCAATTATTTTATCATTTTTAGTAGGTTTAAATTTATAATATTTAACATTATACATAAATACTATATCTTGAACATAATTACATGGAATTAGAGGACATGATAACTGTATTTTATATAAATCTGTTTTATGTCTTACTATAATATATTGAAACATAAGAATATAATGTTTAATTAAATCAATATCTGCACCTAATCCAACACCTAGTGCAAATAATTTTATATTTTGATTAATTGTTTTTATAATAGATAATGGTTTTAAGAAATATTCGTTTAATGTTTCACCTCCAAATAATATAATAGAATCATATAATTTTGCAACATTTAATGTATCATTTTTTATATTATCTATAGATAAAACACTTATTTTATAATTTTTATTTGTATTAAATATTTTATAAGCTAGTTTTTCAAATAAATCATCTCCTGTGTTTTGTTTTTTATAATATCCAGTTATTAATATTTGTTTCATTATACTATATTATATTATAATCCAACTTAAATTTATTATCTATTTAATAGTTCCATAGTTGCAAATGTTCCACTATGAAGAAGAATAGCTCTAGCTACTGCAAATGAAAAACCACTATAAAAATGTCTTAATCCTCCTAATTTATATGTTTGTTTAATAATATCTTTAATAATATTATTATTATTAGTATTTGATTGAATAATAGTTTTAATTCTATCTTGTGGATAAATAAAAATCCATGCAATTGTTCCACTTAATCCACCAAATAAGAAACTAGCAGGAATACTAATTGTTTTATCTTTATAAAATTTATTTTTTAATCCTTCATATGTAGAAAAATAAATAGCAAAACCAGGAACTTCACGTGTAAATGTAGCCGATAAACCTTTGAATAAAAAACTTGGGCGAAAATTAATAGGTTGATTTGTTTGTCTCATAATTTTAATTCTTTCATATGGTGATACAATTAATGATGCAGTTAAACCAGCAATAGCACCACTTACTGGAATATTACAATGTGTTCTAAAATAATTATATGTTCCAAATACAATTGCTTTTTCTAAACCAACACCTAATAATGGTGAAGTAATACCTCTATATAAATTCTTAAAATTATAAATAAATTTTTTATTATTAGTTTGATAGTGTGTTTTAATTGAATCAACTGGATGAGAAATAAGAATTCCACTCATTCCACTAATACAGCCTTTTAAATAATAATTGTCAAATAACATTTAATTATAATAATGAATAATTCTTTATCTTTTATTCATTATTTAATGATAGTTTTTTATCTAATCCTTTTATACGATGTCTTTGTTTTTTTATTTTGAAACATAATTCTTTTATTTTAGCATGTGTTTCTTTACTAGGATTATCTTTCATAATTATATCTAATTCTTTCAATTCATTGTTCATACGTTCCATATTTTCAATAGCATTTTTTTTCCATAAAATTAAATGTTCATTTTCAACACCAATAATTTTATCAACAATAAAACCATTCATATCCATATGAACATCTTTAATTGCAGTAAATATATTATGCGCCCATTTAGATACATCTTTATTTTCATGTTTTATAAATCTTATTAAATCTGATTCTATTCCTAATAACATAAAATCTAAATCACATAATTCTAATGTAGGATTTTGCATTAATTAATTATTAATAATTAATTAATTAATTTATTTATCAATTTTTATAATTCATTATTATCTATATTATTATAATTATTATCATTATTATCATTATTATTAATAATATTATATTTTGGCCTGTATTCTATAATTAATTCTTTTATTTTATAATAACTAATAAACATTGTTGAAAAAATAGTAATTAAATTATTAATAATCATTAATAAACTACTAATTTGAATTGCATAAGCAGTCCATATAATATTTGATATTATTCTTAATAATAAAAACCATCCACTAAAATCTTTTGTTGATTTAACTTTATAAGTTTTTATAACTTGTGGTAAATTTTGAACGAGGTTTATTATATTACCAATTACTAAAAATATATTCATTGGTAAATTAACATTCGGATCTAATATTTTAATATGCATACTTAATAATTAAATAATTATTAATCTTTAGTTAGTTTTATTATAAAATTATTTTAAGATTTTATAATGATAAGAAAAATTATAGTATTAATTATTAGTTTTATATTAATGATTTCATTTAATTCTATATTAATATTAAATTCAATTGGAGTTAATAAACATATGGAGGCATCCTCATTAACTAAAAATATATTAATTAATATAATGCCTTTAATATATAGTTTTGGAATAAATACTAATATTAATTATAAAGGCGAATATAAAAAATCTAATAAGGTTGATATACTAATATCTAATCATATAAATGCAATTGATTTTATGATTTATTTATCAGTTTTAAGACAATTTGATGATAGAGAAATTTATTTTATAATGAAAAAAGATATTATGTTTATTCCAGGTTTTGGTTCTATTTTTACACTATCTAATGATATTAAATTAAATAAAAAAATAGAAGATGATATGAATAATATTATAAATACAATTAGTAAAATAAAAGAAGGAATTATTATTATTATGCCTGAAGGAACTAGATTTTCACCAGAAAAACAAATAATTGCAAAAAAATATAGTCAGGATAATAATTTACCTTATTTTAATAATACATTATATCCTAAAATGAAAGGATTATTTTTAATAGCAAATATACTAAATGAAAATAATAAATTGGGTAATATAATTGATTTTACTATTTATATTGATAATATAAAAAAAGATAATGGGCATATAGAAGATGTATTATTAAAAAATATTAATAATAGTTATTGTATTATTAATAATTATAATTTTAATAAAGATACATTAAATAATTATAATGATTTTAAAAAATGGTTTTTAGATATTTGGAAAATTAAAGATAATTTATTAGATAATAATAATAATAATGATTTTATTAAAATAATATATAAACTTAAATTACCTGAAATTATGGTTATTATTAATGTAATTGCATTATTTTTTCATTTAATATATATATCTAATGGTAAATATTTAATTGTATCATGTATTACTGCATTTTTAATTAGTTTTATAAAATATAAAGAATTAAAGAAATTTATGAATTAACTAAAATTGTGAATGAAGATTGATTAACTATCAGCGGCCTCTGTTGCTAATTTATCAGCCATCATATTACCATACCAATCATTATAAGATTTATCAGTATTTGATGGTTCTTTTTTATGAGCTCTAACATGAATAAATTCTATATCTAAAAGTTTATAATAATTATGTATTTTTTGAATTAATTCTAAATTATCTACAGGTTCACCATTTGATTTTATCCATTTATTTTTTTCCCATGATTTATACCATTTTGTAATACAATTAATTGTATACATTGAATCTGTTTTAATTATAATAGAAGGAATATTATTATAATTATTAACAATTGTTTCAATTGCACAGAGACATGCAGATAATTCAGCAACCTGATTTGTTATTTTAGAACCGGTTAATTTAATAGATTTATTTCTCGTATCATTTTCCCCAAAAAATATACCATATCCTCCGCGACGTTTAATTTTATCTTGATTATCTCTGCATGCACCATCTGTATATACTATAATTTTTTCCATTAATATAATTTATAAATATTTAATATAAATTATTATCAATATTTATATAATATGGGATGCTGGGATATATTTTGTTTTTTATGTGGTAATAGATCACATGAATCAGATATAACTAATGATATTATAACAAATAATTTTAATAAACAAACTGTATGGTTAAATTCTTGTACATTTTTAACAGCAACTAATAAAATAATACATAATTGCAAAGAAATAGAATGTAATATAATATTTTCTGATAATAAAGGAAATGAATATTATCATGCAACATATAAACCAATGGCATTAGAAAATTATGGATTATTTGTTCATACTGATTGTTGGAAATTTATACAAAAAAAATATAAAATAGATTTATGTTATTCTCATTTACCTATTAGTGATAATAGTAAATATAATGTATTTGGTTCATTTATTAAATATCCATTAGAAAAATATTGGAAACAAGATTTTAATTTTAAAGCACTAATAGAAGATAAAAAAGAACAAATGGCATATAGTCCATTTAAAAGTTCAATAACTGCTAAAAATATAAGTAATGTTTTTACTAAATTAAAAATTAGAACAAAAGGAAAACGTAAAGGACCTTTAATTAGTGCAAGTTTTTATAAAAATGGTGAATATAAAATGGGCTCAAATGGAAATATATGGATTATAAATAATAAAAAATGGATGGAAATGAAAGACACTATTAAATATAAAGTTAAATTAAATTTAGATAATAAAAATAAAAAATATTTATTAAATATACATCATTGTGGAGACAAAAGTAAAATACCAATATTTATATTAAATTATAAAGTTAATAAAAATATGGCTGATATTAAATTTTTTACAACTAAAAATTATATTGATAATATTAAAAAAAAATATTATTAATTAGTATCAAAACATTTTGAATAAATTAACACTAATCTTTTATTTTATGTTTTTTATTAAAATGTGTAGTTAATGTTCTCTTATTCATATATATTTTATTACACAACTTACATTTAAAATATTGATTTGTATGATTTACTAAATGATTATTTAAACTTGCTTTAAATTTATAAACTTTACTGCATAAATTACATTTATAAATATTATTTTTATGATTTGTTTTATGACTTTTATAACTTGAATTATTATAATATACTTTATCACATAAATCACACTGATATATTAGATTTTGATGTTTCACCATATGACTTGCTAAACTTTTTTTATTATTATATGTTTTATAACAAATATTACATTCATAATTATTAATATTTAATGATTTATTATTTGGTTCTTGTTTATTTTCATCAAACTCATTACAATAATCAATCGTATTCATCATATCTATCATATTGTTTGTATCATTAATGAATTCCATGTTATTAATAATTATTATTTTAATTAAATTATTATTTTAGTTAAAAGAATATTCAATTTTTCTTTATGTAAAGTAAAAAACTTCACATAAAGAACTGTTAATTGGCGAATGCCAATCAATTTTTTATAAATGTGTTATGTATTAATTATTTACGACTACCTTTCTTTAATTTTCTGGATGATTTACGTGATGATTTACGTGATGATTTTCTTGATGATTTTCGTGATGATTTTTTATATGATATTGGTTCATCATAATAAGATTTTTTATATGATATTGGTTCATCATAATAAACAGTTGGTTTATATAATGGTGGTTGTGGATAAGGATTATATTGATTTGGATTATAATTAGGATTATATTGATTTGGATTATAATTAGGATTATAATTAATATTGTGAGTTACATGTAATGTTTTAGGTGAAGAAGTAGGTGAAGCTGTTTGTGAAGCTGTTTGTGAAGCAGTTGATAAAACAGTTGGTGCTTTATGTGATATCGTTAATTCAGATTCTTTTTCACCTAAAGAATGATAACCATTATCATATTTAACTTCATAAAGAATCCAATAGTCATTTGGTTCATCTAATTTTTCTACAAATCTATGATTAACAATTGTTCCAGTTGAGTTAGAAAATAGATTTTCAATTCTATCACCTTTTTTAAATCTTGGTATAGGCATACTTGGATTATCACTATAACCACCATTCATTTCTTTTTTTTTAAGATTTATATATTTTTTTTTATATTTTAAATATAACTGTTGATAATTTATTTTATTATCCATTATAATATAATAAAAATTGATAAATTATATTATATAAACATATTTAAATAAATATTGATTATGTCTATTCAATCTATGAATAACTTAATATTAAAAGAAGGTCATTTATGGTATATGATTAAAAAAGAAAAGATTATAGATAGTTGTTTTTTATACACATTTATAATTGGAGATGGACTTACATTTTTTCGTGGAATATATTTAACTGAAATAAAAAGAATTCAAATAACGTTAATTAAAACACTTTATGAATATAGTCCATTTAATAGATATTTAACAAGTAATTGTTATAAAAAAATTATTGATATAGTATATGATAATCACGAAACACTAGAAAGTATATTTAGTAAAAAAGGAATATTAAAAATATGGAATGAAAATAAGCATGTTGAAATAGATGTAGAATATTCTGTATTAACTAATTTTTTATTAGAACAACCATTAATGCAGATATGCTACAGAGTTCCTACATTACAAGAATACTTAATAATGAACAAATTGGTTCCAGAAAAGGAAATAGATGAAGCATTCATACCATATTGTATTAGAGAATTAGTAAATAAATATTATTAATTAATTTATTTATATTTAAACAATATATATAATATATAAATAATGGCATCACTATTCCAAAATGAACAATCTAATTGGTTAAATCAAATTAATAATGTAAATTCGATTGAAAATAATATTGACTATTTTTTTACACAAAGAAAAGTAACTGATATAGAAGAGATAATTGATGAAAAAACCTTAGAAAGAAAAAAGGTAAAAAAGAATGTAATTTATAATTTTCTAGCAATTAATTTTCCAACAAGTATGTTTAAACACTACGACTCTTATTATATTGATATTGAAATATGGGGAGATAATATGTTTAATTTTAAAGGAACCATTAAAAAGAATGATGGAGAATTTCCACATTTAATGGTTAAATTAAAAGAAGATAAAATTATTTTTGTTAAATTAATATTTAAAGATGATGATAAATTACATAAAACATTCATATCTTTTATTCCAGTAACTAAAAGATATCAACATATAAATGATAATATTGAATTATTAGAGGATAGTAATGATATAAAAAAATAAATTAACTAAAGATTGTTTAATAAAATATTATTTAATATTGTCTTGAATTAATTTATTTATTTTAAAAAATAAATCATTGTAATAACTAATAATTTCTGTCATAATTTCTTTTATATTCATTTTTTCTGTTAATTCATAATTGATATATATTTTTTTATCTAATAAATGAGGAGCATTATAACCTCCAAATTTAACTTTTTTATGATTTTGTAAACCTTCAGCTATAAGATTTCCTAATGTATGGTCCGCATTATTCATTTGTAATTTACCAGAAATATCATCTTTATCTGGTATTAATTGTAAAAAATTATCTAATATCATTTTAATATTAGAATACGCATAATTAATTATTTGTTTTTCATCCAATTGACCCCTTGATTCAATTATCACTAAATATTCATCATCTGATATCATTTTATATGAAAAAATAGATACAGCTGAAAACATTGCATTAATATCTTCAATTCCTAATTCAGTAATTGCAGACATTTTAATTTTTTGTTTTGGTTGTAATTTAATAATAGGAATATTAGTAGGATATGGTGAATTAATTTGTTTTTCTGCAAAATAAAATTTACAATCATTTGTTCCAACTGTAATAATTTCATTTGTATTATTAATATAATCAACATACATAGTAAGTTGTTTTAAAGTGCTACTATTTATATTATCATCATTTGGATTAATATCAATATCTCCTAAATCTAATTCTTCTTTTTTAGTATTATCATTCTTTTTAGAAGGAACATAAATAGGATTATCAGATTGTATACCAAATACTGGCATATTACGAATACGTAATTTCATATAATTATTATTAAAAACACTAGTATTTTCAGATATAGAAATATTATTAAAACCATAAATTGGAATACTAGATAAAATTACACGTCTAAATGTATTAATAATAGTATGATTAATTCCTTTCAATTGAAATTCTAATCTGGAATTCATTAATTCTTTATCCCATGATACTTGTTTAATACCAATATCTATCTTATTTTTGCTCATTATAATATAGAATGATAAATCTTTTTATATTATAATAATCAATTTTTATAAAACAATACTTTTAGTGTTGTTTTATAAAAACCGTAGGTTATTAATAGGGAGAGTCAGGATTTTATAAATATAAAATCCTTACACCCAATCAATTTTTCTAATCTTCATTTGTGAATATAGAATTATTATTTTCACGCATACAATTTATTAATCTAGAAACTGATGATGATAAATTAGGTATAAATGTATCAGCTTTATATAAATAATAAATAT
>JACCDX010204414.1_pt1 | contig 26367 bp, 31 predicted proteins | sample 7449681 | NCBI WGS metagenome assembly JACCDX01 (sample SAMN15323450, study PRJNA562643) | freshwater metagenome | isolation source: river surface water | place: USA:Blue River Watershed | collected 2017-08-18
CTCAAGTCGATAAGAAAGATGTAGAGCCACGCCAAGTAGTGGAGTTAATTACAACTGGCAAATCTGCAGGAGTTCAATCTCCAGCGTCAAAGACAGGAGCAGATAAATGAGCACCGTAAATGAGACAGAAGTTTCAACACTTAAGGGTGCCATGACTGATTACTGGTCTCGTGTAAAAGCAGGAGACATAGGTTCTTTGCCAGCAGTTCTTGGTCTTGTAGTTCTCTGCATTGTCTTTGGTTCAATGTCTAATGTTTTCTTAACACCAGGAAATTTTGCCAACCTCTTAACCCAGGCAGCTGCGGTCATTGTTATTGCAATGGGTTTGGTCTTTGTTTTGCTTCTGGGAGAAATTGATCTCTCTGCTGGTTACACAGCTGGTGTATCTGGTGCGGTTCTTGTAATTCTCATTACTAATCAAGGTCAGCCTTGGTATGTTGCATTAATTGTCAGCATTGCAGTTGGAGTTTTGCTTGGGTTTTTCTTGGGAACATTAGTTGCTCGACTTGGTATTCCCTCTTTCGTTGTAACGTTGGCAGCTTTCTTAGCCTTTCAAGGAATTCTTTTACTCTTGGCAGGTGAAGGCGGAACAATTCGTGTTGAGGATGAAACAATTCTTGCTGTTCAGAACTCAAATATTTCTCCAGTAGGTAGCTGGGTATTTTTCATCGTTATTGCGGTTGCATATGTATTGGTGGGATTAAGTTCCATGAATGCTCGACGAAATGCTGGACTCAAAACAGAGTTGAAAAAGCTATGGATTATTAAAACAGCGGCACTTTTGACGATAACAGGTTTAGCTGTTTTTGCTCTTAACTTGGAACGAAGCAACAATCCAGATTTAGTGAGCCTTAAGGGCATTCCTTATGTAGTACCTGTAATTCTGTTGCTTCTAGTGGTCGGAACATTTGTTTTGGGCCGCACCGCATTTGGTCGACATATCTATGCCGTAGGTGGAAACGCTGAAGCAGCTCGCCGTGCGGGTATCAACGTTAAGAGAATCCGAATTACTGCATTCATGATCTGTTCTGGATTTGCAGCGATTGCAGGAATGATCTTTGCATCTCGTCAAAACTCAATTTCACCAACTACTGGTGGTAGTTCTACCTTGTTATATGCAGTTGGTGCTGCCGTAATCGGTGGAACCTCACTATTTGGTGGTAAAGGAAAAGTTAGAGATGCGATCCTTGGCGGCTTAGTCGTAGCAGTAATCGATAATGGAATGGGATTACTTGGCTATGCAGCAGGTATTAAGTTCATTGTTACAGGATTAGTGCTTTTGGTATCTGCAGGTGTTGATGCGATTTCGCGCAGTGGTAATTTAACTCCTTAGCGCTACTTCAGCCCCATCAAGTGCTCAAGTGCTAATTGATCAACAGCTTCATATCCATAACCGCGTTTTCCTGCTGCTTCTACATCAAAGACATCTTTTGCAAGGTCTTTCCATGTTTCACCTTTAGCAAGAGTTGGCTCTGTGAGCCCAGGAATGTTGGACTCCTTCATTGCTGCAATAACTCGTGAATCACTTCTAAATGCTGCTGCTCGCTCTTTAAGGGCAAGGTAGGTTCGCATGTTTGCCGATGCAGACTCCCACACTCCCTTGTCGTTTTCAGTACGCGCAGGCTTGTAGTCAAAGTGTTTTGGACCGGAATAGTTATAACGTTCCAAAAGATCAACTAAGAAAAAGGCTGACTTCAGATCGCCATGACCAAAGACTAAATCTTGATCATATTTTGGACCATGCTGACCATTGAGGTCGATATGGAAAAGCTTTTTATGCCAAAGAGCTTGAGCGATTCCGTGAACAAAGTTGAGACCCGCCATTTGCTCGTGACCAACTTCTGGATTCAAACCAACTAATTCAGGTCGATCAAGTGAGTTGATAAATGCAAGTGCATGACCAATTGTTGGCAAAAAGATATCTCCACGTGGCTCATTTGGCTTTGGTTCGATTGCAAACTTGATGTCATAACCATTATCGGTAACAAACTCACCAAGAGTGTTGAATGCTTCTCTAAAGCGATCTAAAGCAACGTAGGCGTCTTTGGCACCATCGGATTCTGCGCCTTCGCGGCCTCCCCAACAAACATATGTGGTTGCACCGAGCTCAACTGCAAGTTCAATATTTGTCATCACTTTTCGGATTGCATAGCGACGGATATCTTTATCGTTAGAGGTAAAGGCGCCGTCTTTGAAAACAGGATGTGTAAATAGATTCGTAGTGGCCATTGGAACTTTCATTCCTGTGTCGGCAAGTGCTTTCTTAAAGCGATCGATATGTGTACGACGGGATCCATCATCGCTTCCAAAGGGAATCAAATCATCATCATGAAATGTCACGCCATAGGCGCCTCGCTCAGCTAGTTCATTGACGGTTCTAACTGGGTCTAATGGATCTCTCGTTGCATCACCGAAAGGGTCGCGCGCCTGCCAACCGACAGTCCAAAGTCCAAAGGTGAACTTATCTGCTGGAGTTGGTTTCAATGTCATGAGGGCAAACCTTTCGATTTATGGGCCGTTTTGGCAACACGCATAACTTACCTCTAATCTTGCTTCCTATCCATAGTGGTGCCACGGCGCTGTTATGGGTTTGCGGGAGTGGTGAAATGGCAGACACGCAGGTCTTAGGAACCTGTGTCTTCGGACGTGCGGGTTCAAGTCCCGCCTCCCGCACACAATTGGTTTAGAGCTCATATTGAATTTCAGTTCACGATACAAGTGTTGTACGAATATGAATAGTTTTAAAGGTTTATAAAAAACTATCGCTAAACAAAAAGTGAACTGTTGAAAAGAAAGTTGACAGGCATATGGCAAAGAAATCTCCCGCAAAGGTTAAGAAACTTGCGGCTGAGGCCAAACGTATTGCTGCTGCAAATCGTGAACTAAAAAAAGCTTCGCACCAAACAATAAATAGAAACGACTCCAGCGACTTAGATCGTTATGAAGCACTTGATGGAGCATGGCGAGAGATTGGGTTAGCCGCACCTGCTCGACGAGCACTCATAGATGATGGGTTATTTGAATTAAGTGATCTGAGAAAAATCTCACTTGCAGCTCTTAAGGAGCTCCATGGAATGGGTCCAAATGCTGTGCGCATACTTGTTGCAGAAATGAAGAGGTCTGACTTAACCTTCAGGAAATAAGCAAGAGTTGCGGTAATTGATCACCTGCAAATTAGTTGCAAGTCGGCTGTATGCCGTCTGAATAACACTCCCAATCATTGCCCGAAATACTCCCGAGGCTGTGTCCTGCATTGAATTTGCCCCTCAACTTTTCAATTACGAAGTATCGGGTTATGATTTTCCTGTTCACGAGTCCTACGTTTTAGCCCCGGCTTAGTAGGCGGCAACCCTCCAACGCGGTGGGGTGCTCCGGGTGACGAACTGGTCAGGAAACTGATAAGCGCGGTATTACAAATTTAAGTAACACTGTTAAGTGACTTAAGTTATTTCATACCATCGTTTGCAATCTCCTGACACCTACTGCGATGGAGAGAAATAATGTCAAACAACTGGTCATTTGAAACACTACAAATTCATGCGGGGCAAGCGCCTGATCCAACAACCGGTGCACGCGCGCTTCCTTTGTATCAAACCACGGCATATCAATTTAGAGATACAAAACATGCTGCTGATTTGTTCTCATTGGCAGAACTTGTAAACATTTACACCCGCATCATGAACCCAACTCAAGATGCCGTAGAACAGAGAATTGCAGCTCTCGAAGGTGGAGTAGCAGCCCTTTTGCTTTCCTCTGGATCTGCAGCAACAGCATTTGCAATTATGAATATTGCAGAAGCTGGTGACCACATTGTCTCTAGTCCAAGTCTTTACGGTGGCACATACAATTTATTTCACTACACACTTCCAAAATTTGGTATCGATGTAACCTTCGTTAAGGATCCAGCTGACCCACAATCCTGGAGAGATGCCGTTAAACCAAATACGAAAGCATTTTTTGGTGAGACGATTGCTAATCCAAAGAATGAGATCTTGGATATCAAAACAGTTGCTGACATTGCCCACGAAGTAGGTGTGCCTCTGATTGTTGATAATACGGTCGCCACTCCTTACCTAATCAAGCCGATTGAATTTGGGGCAGATGTTGTAATTCACTCTGCGACTAAGTTCTTATCCGGTCATGGAAACGCGGTTGTTGGCGCAATTGTTGATGCAGGAACTTTTGATTATGCAAAGTATCCTGATAAATACAAGGGCTTTAATGAGCCAGATCCAAGTTATAACGGAATTGTCTACTCACAAGCTTTAGGTGTTGGCTCTGCATTTGGTGCGAATCTTTCTTATATTTTCAAGATTCGCTTGCAGTTGCTGCGTGACATCGGTGCCGCAGTGGCTCCATTTAACGCATGGCTTCTTGCGCAAGGTTTAGAGACTTTAAGTCTTCGTATTGATCGCCATGTTGAGAATGCAAAAGCTATTGCAACTTGGTTGGAAGCACATCCAAGTGTAGAAAAAGTTAACTACGCAGCACTAGCTTCTTCACCTTGGAATGCATTGGCTAAGAAGTACTCTCCTAAAGGACCTGGCGCTGTACTTTCCTTTGAACTAAAAGGTGGAGTCGAAGCTGGTAAAAAGTTTGTGGAATCACTCAAGCTTTTCTCACACGTTGCCAATATCGGAGATGTCCGCTCATTAGTAATTCATCCAGCAACAACAACTCATTCACAACTTTCAGGTGAAGAGCAGTTGGCTGCAGGGGTAACACCTGGCCTTGTGCGATTGAGTCTTGGGTTAGAAAACATTGATGATCTCAAAGCAGACCTTGAAATAGGTTTTGCAGCTGCTAAGTAATCAAGATCAATTAGTTGTAAATATGGCCATCTGGTCCGGTTGCGAAAGTTTGCAGCCGGGCCAGATGCTCATTTACGGCTGATCTAATCGGGTATTGCTAGTTACGCATTGCTAATTACGCATATCTAGTTACTGAATGCGTAAGCGATCAGCAAGATTCCAACTACGGCAGATAGGGCTTTAACTTCGCGTTTTGCAAGAACTTTAAGTGCCACTGGAACAAATGTTGCCGCTAAGAAAATCACGCCAGGCCCGAAAATCATTGCGCTTCGAGCCAGAACATCTGGCTCTCCCCATTGGTAGCGTAAATTGATGAGACCACAGGCAAAGAGCGTGTAGCTACCTAGTCGATAGTTATTGATCCAATTTTTATCCATGCGTTTATTCTAAGAAATCAAACAGGGGCGCCGCTTTCGCGACACCCCTGTTTTAAGGATATTTATAAAGAAATATCTCTAATCAATGATTAGTGATCGTCCTTCATTCCTTCTGCAACTGACTTCATCTTTGCGATCTTCAGAATTGTTAGACCGAATACGCACTTTGCCAAGATGTCAGCGATTGTGTATCCAACTTGAACAGCAACGAATGATGATGCTGTTGCGTCACCAACGATGTTGAAGATGTAAGCGATTGGGTAAACGCCCCATGTTGCGATTAATAGCAAACGTAGGCGACCAATTGTCTCGGCAACGCCAGCTGGCTGACGCTCTAGAGACTTACCTAGCTCTACGAACAAGATGTAGAGGATGTAGATGAATGGAAGTGTTGAAAGTACACCGTATAGAACCTGTGTGTTCTGATCGCTTGAGATTTCACCTGGGTAACCAAGTGCGATCATTGCAGCAGATGCTGGAACAAGGCGCATGATGAGTGAACGTGCAACTTCCTTAGCAAGAGCTAGAACCGCAATAACTTCTACAAGTAGTAGAGGTACAGTCAATAGCCAGTCAACGTAGCGGTATGCCTCGTTGAATGCATCCTGTGAACCATCAAGTAGAACTTTTCCACCTTCTGATGCATGCTTGAATGAATCAAAGATGCGTAGGTAGTGGTAGCCAGCGATAAATGTAACCATTGAAGACATTACAAGTGCTGTGCGGTACTTTGCTAGAACTCTTGGCTGTGAAACTAATGTGTAAATAGTAGTTGCCAGCATAGAGATCAAACCAAGTGAGAACACGTTGTAAACGAGGTTCCACTGGTTGCTATCTAGTTGAATAAACATGTATTTATTCCTCCATGAGGATCATATTCATGGGTCATTCGACCCCTGAAACCATTGCCCATAAGGAGTCCTCGAGGAGCCCCTTCGATCAACGACACATAAAAGTATGCATCAATTTGAGTGAAATTACCTCATTAAATTCTCACTTTTGTGATGATTTTTCGAAAGGGCTATTTCGATTTAAGCGTGAATTTGGTTACTCGCCAGTAGAACCACCCCAAACTCACCCTCACGATGATCACCTCTAGCGCCTCAGAAAGTGCAGATCGTATGAGCTGGTCACTTAAACAGCCCCTATGGTTAGCAGATGAGTCAAGTGGCGGTGCCAAAGCTTCGTGGTTGGTTTCATTTAGGCGCAACACCGATCGTAATTATTGCATCACTTGTGCTGTTTGTTTTAAGCAATGAATCTCTTAAGTTTGCTGTTTCGATTTATGCAGCTACCGCCATCATGCTCTTTAGTGTCTCTGCCATCTACCACCGCGTCCCATGGGTTCCTACAAAGAAAATGATGTGGCGCCGTTGGGATCATGCAAACATCAATCTGCTTATTGCAGGTACCTACACTCCTTTTGCAGTTGCCCTTCTAGAAGGTCGCGAAAGAAATATTCTGCTTTCGATCGTTTGGCTCGGGGCGTTATTTGGCGTTGGGCTTAGGGTTTTTTGGATCAATGCACCACGTTGGCTTTATGTTGGAAATTATTTGCTTTTGGGTTGGGTTGCAGTTGCATACACCCCCGCGCTCTATCGAGAGGGTGGTTTATGGGTGTTACTTCCTATTCTCATTGGCGGACTCTTTTATACCGTTGGTGCGATTTTTTACGCTCTCAAGCGCCCTGGGCGCAGTGCAAAATACTTCGGTTTTCATGAACTTTTCCACGTATTCGTGCTTGCGGCTTGGATCTCTCAATACGTAGCCGTATCAGTCGCGATTTACAGTAACTAGGGTGGTGCCCTAACCTAGGGCTCTAAATTATTGAGTAATGGGGTCAAAAGATGGCAGAAAAGAAGAATTTCCTCGGCTGGGTTGGCTTTACAGGCGATGATGACAATTCAAATGCTCCTTCCACATCTTCAGTAGATCGCATACGAGAACTTGAAGCACAAATTGCAGATTTGAAATCTCGCCGTGACATCACCGGCCTAACGCGTGAAGAGTTTGAAATTCTTGCAACAGAGACAGCTATGTCGATGATTAAATCGGCCCAAGCTCGTGAGAGTAAAGCCCAGGCTGCTGCCGCGCGTTTAATTGCTGAGACCACTCGTGCGACCAAAGAAGAGCTTGCATCTGCTGATCTAAAGGCCCGTTCAATTCTTAGCAGCGCCGAATCACGTGGAAGAAAATATATTCAAACAGCTGAAGCAGAGGCGGAAGAAAAGCTTGGTGAAGCAGAGGCAGAGGCAGAGGAACTTCTAGAGAAAAGCAAGCGCGAAGTTACAGCGCTAACCTATGCTGCAAAACGCGAAGGTGAGCGAATCATCTCAACTGCGACAGGAGAGATTACAAACTATCGCCAATGGTTAAATGGAGCGATTGCAGAAGCAGAACGCTTGTACCGTATTCAAAAGCAAGCGTTGGATTCAGCTGAATCTTCAATTCAGCAATCTCGAAATCGACTAGATGGTGCCTTTCAAAAATTGGAAGAGCTACAAAAAAGCATTTTAGATAACCTCAATCCAAATGACACTCTTATTAACTCAGGTCCATTAAGAGTTTCTAGCCAGCGAACACAATCAGCACTGGCAGCTCCGAAAGCTTCAGCTAAAAAAACTTCCAAGAAGTCTGCTAGCCAGAGTTCAAAAAAGAAAACAACAAAGAAATAATCTGAGCGATCATTTCTAGCACTGCCTAAATTATGTCTATCACTCGGGGAATTCGACATGTCCCTGCGATAGATGGATTGCGCGCAGTTGCAGTCATCGCCGTAATTCTCTACCACTTAGATTTCTCATGGATCCCTGGTGGATTCTTGGGTGTTGATCTTTTCTTTGTTATCTCAGGTTATGTGATTACTCGACTACTTCTAGATTCAATTCAACGAAGTGGCGGGCTCGATCTTCGAGCATTTTATGCAGCCCGCTTTAGGCGATTAATTCCACCGCTTCTTTTTATGATTCTGGTGACAACAATTATCGTAGGTTTTTGGGCTCCGGATACGATGCGCAGATTCTTGATTGATACTCCTTTTGCAATTTTTGGAGCCATGAATTGGTGGTTAATTTTTCGTGAAACTGACTACTTCGAATCCATTGGCAGGCCTGCACTTTTACAACACACATGGTCGCTGGGAGTTGAGGCACAGTTTTATGTAGTGTGGCCGCTTATTTTGTTGTTGGTTTTACGATACTTTGGAAAGAAGAGAATCCCATTTGCTGCACTATTAATTGCATTAACTTCAGGCATAACTCTTCTTATAGTCTCACTTCAAGTCGATGGATCTGATGCATCAAAAGTTAGCCATGTTTACTTTGGAACAGATACCCACAGTATTGGATTGTTTTTAGGAGCTGCACTTGCAGTCAGTTGGATTCCTCAAAATTTGCAAGAGACAGTATCGAGGCGAGCTCAAGATTTTATAGATGGAATCGGAATTTTTGGCTTTCTCGGAATCATTGCAGCATTTCTCTTTATTGATGCCTCAGATCCCACTTTGTACAAAATTGCATTCCCACTGGCAGGTATCTTTGGAGTTGCAATTCTTGTTTCAATTGTTCATCCAGCCTCGCGCTTTGCGCCAATTTTGAGTAGCCGGCCCTTTATATGGATAGGTGAACGCTCCTATGCAATCTACTTGTGGCACTGGGTAATTTTTCAAATTACCCGACCAGAGTACGACTTGGAAGGATCCACGTGGGCACTTTATGCACTCAGAGTCCTGCTGGTCTTTGCATTGGCAGATATTTCTTTGCGCTTAGTCGAACTTCCCGTCAGAACGGGTTTGATAGATTACTGGTTTAAGGGAATGAAGTATCGAACTAAACGAGTACAAATTCGACAGAAAATCAGCGTTTTTTTGGCCGTCACATTAGTTGCTACTTCTACCTCTGCAGTTGCAGTTCGAGCAGTTGCTATCGGAGATAAGCAGTTAAATGAGATTAAACAACAGATTGAACAACCATTTATCCCTCCAGCATTAGATGAAGGCGGACTTTGGGTAACTGGTGATTCAGTCATTCTTGGAATTCGATCTGAGCTCGATTTAGTTGAAAATATTGGCTTGATTAACGCTCGTGTTGGGCGTCAAGCCTCAGAGCTTCTAGAAGAGATTCGACGAGATAAAGAAAAAATGTCCGAGGCAACGGTGATTTTTAATCTTGGAAACAATAATAAACTCACCGAAGAGCAAGTCTCTTTAATTTTTCAAGAGTTAGCAGATCAGCCAAGAATAATTGTTGTTAATGCAGCTGTTCCACGGGCATGGTTAGAAGAAAACAATGCACTCATTAAGAAATATGCAGATCTCTATTCTGCCAACTTAGTTGATTGGGCGAGTATCTCAGAAGATCATCCAGAATACTTTGCACCTGATGGTGTTCACTTAGTCCCAGCAGGTGTCCGAGCCTATGTTGATGCAATTTCAAAACTCCTATAAAGATTCTTTGTACCCACTTGAGCTTCTTTGTGGCAAAAAAAATCTCCCACCCTTAGGTGGGAGATTTTTAATTTAATCGTTTACTTGAACTCTCCAGGAATTCCGAAGACCGTTGCTGAGGCAACCTATCCATCAGAGTAAACAGATGAAACGCGGAACTGTGTCCATCCTGTCTCACCTGATTTTGTAACATCCTGAGTAGATTGATCAGCAGGAACTTCTGCAATTACTGACCAATCACCTGTTCCGTTTGCACGAGTTTCAACTTTGAATCCTGTGAGTCCATCTACCGCCATTGGAGCAACCCAACGAAGTGTCAAACCTGTTGCATTCTTAAGTGCAACAAACTTTGTAGGTGCTTCAACTGCACCAACAGCAGCACCATCTGTCTCAGTTGGAGTCGGAGTTGCTGATTCTGTTGGCATCGCTGACTCTGTTGGCATCGCTGACTCTGTAGGAGTTGGCGCAGCATCGTTGTCAGAACCTGAAGAGTTAGCCCAAACAATTGCAGCAAGTGCAACGATACCTATAACAACAATCCAGACTGTGTTTGCAGAGGTTGATTGCTTTGGCTTGGCAACGGGCTTTGGAGTAGCTGGAGCAACTGAAGCTGAACTCTCTACGCGAGGTGCTGTTCTAGCTGAAGAGATTGGTACTGGTGGAACTGAATATCTACTTGCGCTTTTTCTTGCGGCTGACTTCTTTGCTGTGCGCTTAGCCGGTGACTTCTTAGTTACTTTTTTAGCGGCTTTTTTAGCCGTCTTTTTTACTGCGCTTTTTTTAGCGACTGACTTCTTTGCAACCTTCTTTTTTGCTGCTGATTTTTTAACAGCTGACTTCTTTGCTGGTGATTTCTTAGCAGTTTTCTTAGCGGTTTTCTTTGCGGTCTTCTTAACGGCCACGGTAACTCCTTGGGTTGTAAATTGCACCTAAATAACGGGATCTGATTGGTAAAGGTTACCTTAGGGTGGATAACAAATGAATCACATGAGGTGCTATTGCGCGGAGTGATTTCCCCCGGTGACTGACTAAATCCTTATCCTCTGCGCTCATTTGTGCACTTGAGATGGCCATACCTTCTGGCTGAAAAATAGGGTCATAGCCAAATCCATTTGTGCCAATAGCGGCGTGCAGAATTGAACCGTCAAACCTACCTTCTGCTACATGCTCGCGGCCATCAGGTAAAACTAATGATGTTACACAAAGAAAATGTGCTCCTCTTTTCCCATCAGGAACATCCATTAACTGATCAAGAACTTTCTGCAGATTTGCTTGATCGTCTCCGTGCTTACCCGCCCATCGGGCTGAAAAAATTCCAGGGGCGCCATCGAGTGCATCAACACATAGACCTGAGTCATCTGCAATTGCAGGTAATCCCGTTGCCTGACTTGTATACCTAGCCTTTAAAAGAGAATTCTCTTCAAAAGTTGCACCTGTTTCTTCTACATCAATGAGATCTGAAAACTGGTCAACTCCGATTAATTCAATTGCATTAGGTGCTAACTCATCAAGAATTCTTCGAAACTCAATGACTTTTCCTGAATTGCGTGTAGCTAAAACAAGTTTCTTGGGCATTAACTCTTCAGTACAGCTTTCTGCATTGTTGTAAGAGTTTTGCAGCCTTCAACTGCTAAATCCAGTAACTGATTGAGGAGTTCGCGATCAAAAGGTTCTCCCTCAGCTGTGCCCTGAACTTCAATGAATCGTCCATCGCCTGAGACAACCACATTCATATCTGTTTCTGCGCGAACATCCTCTTCATAGCAAAGATCCAACATCGGTTTTCCATCAATAATTCCTACACTTACGGCCGCAACTGTGTCATTTAGTGGCTTTGCACTTTCTTTGATATGGCCTTGTGATTTGGCCCAAGCAATTGCGTCTTCAAGTGCTACATACGCTCCAGTTATTGCCGCAGTACGAGTTCCACCATCAGCTTGCAAAACATCACAATCAATAACAATTGTATTTTCGCCGAGCTCTTTCATATTCACTACTGCACGAAGTGATCGACCAACTAAACGAGAAATTTCTTGTGTACGACCACCAAGTTTTCCTTTCACACTTTCACGATCTGAACGTGTGTGTGTTGCTCGAGGTAACATCGAGTATTCAGAAGTCACCCATCCGTTACCACTGTCTTTAAGCCAACGAGGAACACCTGGAGAAAAAGATGCCACACATAGGACTCGGGTTTTTCCAAATTCGACTAACACTGAACCTTCGGCATGATCTAACCAACCGCGAGTAAATTTAATTTCTCTTAGGTCATTTTTAGCACGACCGTCATTACGTGACATGAAAGGCTCCTTTAAGTGTTTGCTTGAACTACAGTGATTGGTGTTGGACGTGAGTTACTTCAGGACCTAGAAAACGCCGCGCTAAGGTTTCAAATGCCTTTGCATCACCGGTTGCTAAGAATCTATGTGTCGGGGCCGAGGAAGATTGTGGCCTTAGTGCATTGTTTTCAACTAATGTGCGATACAGATCTTTTGCAGTTTCTTCTGCACTGGAAACCAAAGTTACGCTTTCACCCATTACGTATGAGATCACTCCAGTTAACAATGGATAATGCGTGCACCCCAAAACCAAAGTATCGACTTTTGAACTCATAATTGGCTCTAGATATTTCTGTGCGACTTTAGTAATCGCTTCACCCGATGTTTCTCCACGCTCTACAAACTCCACAAAAAGGGGGCAGGCTGCTGAAGTTATGTGTAACTGCGGAGCAGCAGCAAAGGCATCTAGATAAGCCTTTGAGTCGATAGTTGCCTGTGTTCCAATAACTCCGATACGTCCAGAGCGTGTAGCTGAAACGGCTCTTCGAACTGCAGGTTGAATAACTTCTATAACGGGAATTGAATAGCGCTCACGTGCATCACGCAACATCGCAGCAGATGCCGTATTGCAAGCAATAACAATTGCCTTGACGCCTTGTTCAACTAAGAAATCCATTGTCTCAAGTGCAAACTCACGAACTTCAGAAAGTGGGCGTGGTCCATAAGGTCCACGAGCTGTATCACCTATATAAAGAGTGGATTCATTAGGTAACTGATCTAATATTGCGCGCGCAACTGTGAGTCCACCTACACCTGAATCAAAAATACCAATAGCAGCATCACTCACGGGGTTAGCCTACCTTGAACCTAATAACTATTGGCGTCCATTCATAACTGCTTCAAGCAAACTTTCCTGAAGCCACCCAAGCCAGCTATACACCGCGTAAACACCATGCATAGGATCATCGGGTTTCAACAGTTGCAATTCCTCCGGTGAATTTTCTTCAACATTTAATCGCACACCCAATGCCAATCGAACATCATTGATTGCACCAAGCCAATCATTTGCCCCATTGCGATCAATTTCGACAATACCGTCAGTGGCTGTTATTAGATTAGTTCTCATAGCCATTGCATGTGCTTGTTTTTTTTGCCTTAAAGTTGATTCGGTATATCGTCGAAACTCAGAAGCATCAACCTGATCAGCATATGCATTAGGCAAAAGTCGCAACAAGACTTCATCTTCGGGAGGCGTGTCGTGAGAGGTAATACCAACCATCGCAGCCAAAGGATCATCACTGTGGTGATCGATACGTTCTGCTAATAACTCAATTACTTGTTCGGAGAGATTAATTAAAACTTCGCGCTCAGATTCAGAAAAATTCGCGAGAAAATTATTGTCTCCGTGGGGATAGAAACCCTTTTGGAGGTCAGCCATTACTGTTGATCTCCGCGCTGAAGAGTTGCCCATAAACCAAATTCGTGCACACGAGCAACATCACGTTCCATCTCTTCACGACTGCCAGTTGAGACAACTGCTTTTCCTTCAGTATGAATCTTCATCATTATTTCGGTAGCTTTTTCTTTACTAAAACCAAAAAGCTCCATGAGTACATAGGTTACATAAGTCATTAAATTAACTGGGTCATCCCAGACAATCGTAATCCAAGGAACTTCTCCACTAAAAATCGCTTGAAGTTCTTCTTCTATTTTTTCATTAACCTTAACCATGGTTATCGAATTATAATCGCAAAGGTTTCTGAAGTTACCTCAGTTCCCACTTGTACACGCATAGAGACAATCCCTCGATTATTTTCAATCGAACTAAAGGTGAATACGCCGCTGGCATCTGAAGTTATAGGTGTTCCTATGTTCTGCCACTTTCCATTTACGTACTTTTGTAGCACTGCAGATTTTCCTAGTGCTTGTGGAAGAAGTTGCGCCTTCACAGTAAAGTTTGTCGCTCTTGGTGCTGAGTTAGGTCGATCGATAAGTATCTTGCTCTTGACTGCAACTAACTGTTCAGGGGTTATTGACTCCGTGCGCTCCCATGTTGCAAGAGTGGTTAATCTAATTCCAGCAGAACTTGCTAGCGTCATTGGAGCTGTTATTACACCATTTACATCCGTTACGAGCTCTGCAACCTTTGCCCAAACTCCACCACGATTAATCTCTATTGAAACAGGAAGTCCTGTTATCGGAGACTTATCCTTGAGTGTAAACAATCCACTCACTGTAAATTGATCAGCATAGAAAATTGAGCCTTGATTGACACCAGTTAAGGTCATCGTTGAAACCACTGTATCTGGTGCCATGGCTAGCGCAGCATTTCTCATTTCATTAGTTGACATTTGATCTTCCATACCAAGTGTCCACAACGCTGCTCCGCCAAGTCTGTACTTTGAAACTAGCGCCATTCTTTCGGCATAACTTCGAGAATTTTGATACCAAACAGTACGGTTGACTGAGCATGATGTTGATGCGCCATCTGCAGTTAGACCATTGTATGTTTGTGTGTAAGAGTAAGTTGCCTCACTCACGGTGGCATCAAATACAGGAGTAGCGTTATCAATTGCAGCTTTTCTCTCTGCATTAACCATTAAAAATGTTGCTGCCTTTGCACCTGCTTTAAGTCCTGGTGGTGCCGATACAGGGCATTTACCTTGGACTGCTGTAATCCAGTCTCGACCATAACCTGGTAGCCCAAGATAAACTTTTGAAGAAGGCATGATGCTAATTGCATATCGAATAGTTTTATCTACCCAACTAATGGGTGCGTTAGGACCTGGCTTTGCAACATTGAAGTCATAAGTCATTATTCGTAATCGATCAATACTGGTTGCAATATCTGCCCATGCATAGACAAAGTAGCCTTTTTGTCTTTCGCGTGGATCATAAAGGTAAGGTGTTGTTACTGAGAGTAACTTCCCCTTTGCACGCAAGGCAACGCTTAACTCTTTAATGAATGCAACCCATAACGGAGCAGTTCGAGTCCACGTTGAACTTCCATCAACAAATGCAAATCCCTCATAATCTAAATCAATTCCATCAAAACCATTTACATTTACAAGATTCACAATTGAATTAACAATAGTTGTACGAGTCGTTGGATTAGCTAAATATCCAGCCAAAACTAACTTGGCTGTTCCATCAGTCATCGTTGGAATTATCTGCATCCCTGCCCGACGCATGAGGCAGACCGTGTCAGCCATTGGCCAAGATGGATTTCCCGTGTTGTAGTCATTTCTGATCAAGGTAGGACTTTTTAGCGAGAACCAAAATGGTAGAACTTCCTTCATTAAATCTTTGTTTTTAAATAAATATGAATTCTCGATTGCAGCATTTTCTGTTGGGCCATATTGCGAGGAATCACAGACTGCCGTTTGATTTACTCCCGTAGGAATTGAGGGAGTAAGTTTTCTTACGCGCGGTAAAACTCGATCAATTGAATAGTATGGAATCCAACCAGTAACTATTTTACGAGGTTCTTTGTTGCTAGCTGTTGCTGTGTAAATCGAACTCGGAACGACTAATCCCAACAACGTAATGAGAACTACCAAAAGTGATGTTGCCTTGTTCGATTTATCTTTCTTACTTATCTTGCTCATTTTTCTTTGGGTGCTGGTTTCAAACCTGCAAAAATCTCTTTGCAGGTTGGGCAAATAGGATATTTTTCTGGATCTCTACTTGGAATCCACTTCTTTCCGCACAGGGCCTTTACGGCTTTTCCAGTGACAGCTGACTCGACAATCTTCTCTTTCTTCACATAATGTGAGAAGCGATCATGCCCGCCGTCATCTTCTTCCAATTCCACAGATGGGCGAGTCAGAAGATCTGTATCAGCCTCTATTCCTATTTTTTTAAAGATTCCCATGAGGCTGATAAGGATACCTTCGGGGAGTCAAAACTACGGGTAGAATTCACCAATGAAGGACTTGTTGCGCACCGAGCATTTATCGCGGGCAGATGTTGAATTAATTTTGTCCACTGCCGCTGAATTTGCTGAGAAACCACTGCGATCTAACACAGCATTAGCAAATAAAACTGTTGCTATCTATATGACCAAGCCTTCCACACGTACACGGCTTGCATCTGAGACTGCGGTTGCTCACCTAGGTGGAACACCGATTTTCATTAGGGGCGATGACCTTCAATTAGGTCGCGGAGAAACAATCTCCGATACTGCCAAAATAATCAGCGGTTATGCCAGTGCGTTGATTGTTCGAACATTTGCGCAATCAGATGTTGATGAACTCGGTGCCAACTCTTCGATTCCGGTTATTAATGCACTTACCGATGTTGATCATCCAACTCAGTTATTGGCCGATTGGTTAACCATCCGTGAAAACTTTGGAAACGATATAGCAGGACGTAAATTTGTTTATTTAGGTGATGGTAACAACATGTCACATGCATGGTTAATCATGGGAGCGATCATGGGTGCACATGTAGTCGCAGCAACACCTGGTGGTAAATGGGCTCCAGATCCAATTGTTGTTGAAGTTGCAAAAAATATTGCAGCACAAAATGGCGGAAGAGTTGAACTCTCTACCGATCCTGAAGCTGCTGCCCGCGATGCCTCCGTTCTCTATACAGATGTGTGGATGTCTATGGGTGATTCAGAATCTGATCGCGCAGAAAAAACAAAGTCCCTGTCTCCATTTTCCGTTAATGAACAGTTAATGAAACTAACTGCCAAAGATTCAATATTTATGCATTGCCTGCCTGCCCATCGCGGTGAAGAAGTCTCTGCATCTGTCATCGATGGCCCTAGATCTGTTGTTTGGCGCGAGGCTTTTCATCGCCGAACCACGATTCAAGCCATTTTGTACCATCTGGTTCGTGGAGACTTAGAGGGCTCAACACGCTAATATTTGGCGCATGCGCGTAGCCGTACCAAAAGAGATTAAGCAAGGCGAAAAGCGCGTTGCGCTTGTTCCCGATGTAATAAATAAGTTAACTCGTCTTGGACTTGAAGTAGTTATTGAATCCGGTGCAGGCACTGAATCCCAAGCAAGTGATCTTCAGTTCACTGAGCAAGGTGCAACTGTTAAGAAATCGGAAGTTTTATCTGATGCAGACGTAGTCTTATCAGTTCAACCACTTACACCTGCGCAGATTGCAACTCTAAAAAAAGGCGCAATCACAATCTCTTTTCTTTCACCTGTTACAGCTGTTGATTCCATTGATGCAGCTACCAAGGCCGGCGTAACAGCATTTTCACTTGAATTAGTTCCTAGAATTTCTCGCGCTCAATCAATGGATGCTCTGACATCACAAGCACTTTGTGCTGGCTATCGAGCAGCAATCGTTGGCGCAGAATTGTCACCTCGCTTTGCACCAATGCTCATGACTGCTGCCGGAACAGTAACTCCTGCACAGGTTTTGGTTCTGGGTGCTGGAGTGGCTGGATTGCAAGCAATTGCTACCTCACGTCGACTAGGGGCAGTTGTTTCTGCCTACGATGTTCGACCGGCCTCTGCAGATGAAGTTCGTTCTATGGGTGCAACATTTATTGAACTAGAGCTTGAAGCGATCGAAGGTGCTGGCGGATACGCCCGTGAAATGAGTGAAGATAGAGCAGCAAAACAACGTGAACTTTTGACGCCGTTTATTGCAAAGTCACACATTGTTATTACAACTGCGGCAGTTCCTGGAAGACAAGCACCACAATTAATGACGAAGGCTATGGTTGATTCGATGGCACCGGGCACAATTATTGTGGACTTAGCAGCTGAGACCGGTGGCAATGTTGAAGGTTCAAAGCCTGGTGAAATTATCGAAACATCAGGAGGTGTGCGCATTTGGGGTGGCAAGGATGTTCCAAGCCAACTTCCATTCCATGCATCGTTTTTATACTCACGAAATGTTGTGAATTTACTTTCACTCTTTACGATTGCAGAAAAAGATGGAGTTAAAGCCTCATTTAATCTTGATTTTGAAGACGAAATCATTGATGGCTCTGTTGTAACACACGCTGGCACACGAAGAGGAGCACAGTAATGGATGCTATGGCAATTCTTTCGATCTTTGTTTTGTCTGTATTCGTAGGTTTTGAAGTCGTCTCTAAAGTTTCATCGACCTTGCACACTCCACTGATGTCAGGTGCCAATGCTATTCACGGTGTCATTTTGGTAGGTGCAATTATTGTTGCCGATCACAGTGAAACCAACTTGGAGTTAGGGCTCTCACTTGCTGCGATTGTGTTGGCAACAATAAATATGGTTGGTGGTTTTGTAGTTACTGATCGAATGCTTGAAATGTTTAAGGGGCAGAAGAAATGAGCCGCACCCTTTACGATCTAATCGGTTTAGCAGCAGGTATTGCCTTTATTCTGGCTCTCAAAGGACTCTCGCATCCAAAGACTGCACGTAAAGGAAATTTAATTGGTGCCTTTGGTGCAGGATTGGCAACAGTTGTGGTCTTTTTCTATGCAAGCCCAAGTGTTTCTGGCAAAGCTGAATCTTCATTGCCGCTAAATAATCTTGGCTGGATTCTTGGTGCTATTGCCGTCGGTTTAATCATTGGCGTTCCTGCAGCGCGAAGAGTGCAGATGACACAGATGCCGCAGTTAGTAGCACTCTTTAATGGTGTCGGTGGTGGCGCAGCAGCATTAGTTGCAATCGTGGAGTACCTAAATTTAGGTTTAGAGGCAACAACTGCTCAGGTTGTATTTACGGTCTTTACGGTAATTGTTGGATGTGTCTCTTTTAGCGGTTCAATCATTACATTTTTGAAGCTTCAAGAACTGATGACAACGCGACCAGTAATTTTTCCAGCTGGACGTTTTATAATTGCAGCAACACTGCTATCTGTTATCGGTGTAGGTGGTTGGGTTGTTTCGGCCCTTGGCACTACCCCACTACTTATTCTCGCTGCTTTATCTTTGTTGTTCGGTGTTTTGTTTGTACTTCCAGTAGGTGGCGCCGATGTTCCAATCGTTATCTCGCTACTTAATGCATTTACAGGATTGACAGTTGCTGCAAGTGGTTATGTTCTAGATTCAGTTCTGTTGATTATCGCTGGAACATTAGTGGGTGCTTCCGGAACGATCCTGACTCGTTTAATGGCAGAGGCAATGGGTCGATCTTTGTTTGGAACTTTATTTGGTGCCTTTACGGCAAAGCAACAAGATTCTTCTGGAGTTGCAGAAGATCGCCCGGTTCGTTCTGGTTCATCTGATGACGTTGCAATTTTGCTCAACTATGCACGCCGCGTTGTAATTGTTCCTGGATTTGGACTTGCCGTTGCTCAAGCTCAGCACACCGTGCGCGAATTAGCAGATCTCATGATTTCAAAGGGCATAGATGTTGCATATGGAATTCACCCTGTGGCAGGACGTATGCCAGGGCACATGAATGTACTTCTTGCCGAAGCAAATGTTCCATATGATCAATTAGTTGAAATGGATGAGATCAATCCAACGTTTGCTCAGACAGATGTTGCAATTGTTATTGGTGCAAACGACGTTGTTAACCCGGCTGCAAAAACGACACCAGGTTGCCCAATCTATGGAATGCCAATTCTTGAAGTCAGTAATGCAGCAAACATTATTTTCCTTAAGCGCTCTATGCGCCCTGGCTTTGCAGGAATTGAAAATGAACTGCTCTACGATCCAAAAACGATGCTTCTCTTTGGTGATGCCAAGAGCTCGCTGACTAAAGTCGTCTCAGCCTTAAAGGCTCTCTAATTCTTCGCTGAATCGGCAATTACTTTAAAAGTTGCATGTAGTTGAACTTTCAATTAAAGTTTGAGTCTGACCAAAGGAGCTAAAAGTGCCAGCTATATCCGTGAGTGACATAACCATTTTGCCTCGCGTTCAAGAATTACCTGGTTCAAAAGCGCGCGCAGTTAAAAGCATTACAACGGCTCCACAAGGTTTTGAAGGTGAAGGCTTTCCAGTTCGTCGCGCATTTGCAGGAATTGATCTAGCAGATCTTGATCCTTTCATTCACTTAGATGAAATGGGTGAGGTTGAATATGCACCAGGTGAACCAAAGGGAACTCCATGGCACCCACACCGAGGATTTGAAACAGTTACATACATTATTGATGGAATCTTTGATCACCAAGATAACAATGGTGGTGGTGGAACAATTTCTGATGGTGACACACAATGGATGACCGCAGGTGCTGGAATTTTGCACATCGAAACCCCGCCTGAGCATTTAGTTATGTCTGGTGGTTTATTTCATGGTTTTCAACTATGGGTAAATCTTCCCGCAGCAAAAAAGTGGTCTCCTCCTGCTTATCAAGATGTTAGGGCCAAAGATGTTGCTCTTCTAACATCAACAGATGGTGGATCCCTGTTGCGAGTTATTGCAGGCGAGGTTGCCGGAAACTTTGGGCCTGGTTCAACACAAACACCAATTACTTTATTACACGCCAGCATTGCACCTGGAGCAGAGCTTCGTTTGCCTTGGCGAAAAGATTACAACGCACTTGTTTACACCATGTCAGGATTTGGTTTTGTTGGAGATGAACAACGCCCTGTTCAAGCAGGACAACTTGCAGTCTTTGGTGATGGAGATTCGATTGTTGTTCGTGCAGCAAATCAGCAAGAGGCTCGCTCACCTGAGCTAGAACTGTTTATTCTTGGTGGGGCACCAATCAAAGAACCTGTTGCATGGATGGGTCCCTTTGTCATGAATACAAAAAGAGAAGTTCTTCAGGCTTTTGAAGATTTCCAAAAAGGATTATTGGGTTCAATTCCTGCAATCTATAAGGAAGATGCAAAGCCAAAGGCTCCACTAAATCGAAGTGGTGAAGGCTCAAAGCTAGGTGGAGATGTACTCGATGTACATGGCGCGCCTACAGATATGCAAGAGGGTTAATACAGAAATCCTGAATAGTTAATCGGGCACATTTAACTTTAATCTAGAAATTCAGTTGGCACTGGACAAGCAATCTCTTTCTTTGCTTGACTTGCGAGTCAAGAGAAAGGGTAAAAATGGAATCGTTAGCAATTCTCATTCTGATACTTTTTTCTATTGCACTTTTTGCTGGCCCAGTTGCAATTTTACTATCGGCCAAAAGACTGACTCAAAGCTTAGAGTCAAAAAATGAAGGTATTTTCAAGGTACTGAATCTTCTTCGCAAATTAACCTTAGTAGTACTTGTAATTCTCGCATTTACTACAGGATTTCAGTTTTTGACGATTAGTGGCTTACCGCTTGTCCCTCGCGCGACAGGATTGTTTGCCATAGTTACTTCGTATATTGCTTTGCGGCGTGAGTTTTTCCCACAAACATTTATCGTAGGTTCTTTAGTGAGAAAAATACGAAAAGATAAATAAAACCTTTGGTTCGGAACTTGAGTGGAGGTGCCGGGAATCGAACCCGGGTCCTTCGGTGCAAAAACAGGGCTTCTACGGGCGTAGTGTGATTAACGCTTTCTCAGTCCCGAAGTTTCTCCACACGACTCTTCGACGAACTCAGTTGCAAAACTGTTCTCTATCGTTGTTTGCAACACCAACGAATTGAAAAGCTCTCTAGCGACGCTAGGTTCCAGGTCGAGAGCGGCACCTGGGCTAACGGCTTCGAAATGCTTATGCAGCGAGTTCGAAAGCTTGCTGATTGTTGTCAGCAGTTATTTTTGCACGGATTATTGGTTTACGAGATCATTCCGGCTTCCTCGGCCCGCTTCCCCTGTCTCAACATCCAAAGTCGAGACCGTTCACCCCCAAGAGTGAATATGGAAAGCTAAATTAAATTCTCTATGTAGTTGTCAATTTTCTGCGCCGTCGCCACAATCCCCCAAAAATTGAGGTATCGAAGCGGCGGTGAACTAAGTGTAAATCAGGAACGTTTGAAAGTGTTAATCGTCGTATTTTGATGCTGCTCGAGATGCTTTTCCACTGAGGCTACGCGAAACAACACGCGAAACCTCACGATCGGCCTCACGTTCCTTCAATGCTTCACGCTTGTCATGTGCTTTCTTTCCACGAGCAACCGCAATCTCAACTTTAGCTTTGCCATCTTTAAAATAAAGTTGCAAGGGGATCAGGGTGGTCCCTGAATCTTTCATTTTGCCAATTAACTTATTGAGTTCATTTTTGTGAACAAGAAGTTTTCTATCCCTACGGGGTGCGTGGTTAGTCCATGTGCCTTCGGTGTATTCAGGAATGTGAACACCCATCAACCAAAGTTCACCATCATTGATCATCGCAAATCCGTCAATAAGAGATGCACGCCCCGCGCGAAGTGACTTAACTTCTGTTCCAGTTAAAACCAGCCCACATTCAATGACATCTGCAATTGAATAGTCATGACGGGCTTTTTTGTTTTGAGCAATGACCTTGCGGCCAACTTCTTTAACCATGCCGCATCACCACCCTAGTTTTTCTTACTTGATTATCGATTTGCTGGTTCTAATTCTCTCACTTCGTTCAATCAGGCGGTGCCAGCAAAACCACTGCTTTGAGTGGGGTAATTAGACCTTTAGGTAGCGACGTAGGGTAATAAGTGAGGCAGTTACGGAAACAACCAATCCAGTGGCCAACAAGTATGCAGATGAAACCCACACTTCGCGCCATCCAAAGAAATTAGTAAATGAGAGCAGTGGCGCGACATTGGTATCGACGACAGTTTTTAACCCTGCCAACAATCCGGTTGCGATAACCCATCCAAAAATTGCAGATATGACACCTTCTAATAAGAAAGGAAGTTGAATCGACCAAGAAGATGCACCAACTAGTTTCATCACTCCAGTTTCGCGGCGACGATTAAAAGCTGCGATACGCAAAGTGTTCGAGATCAACAACGCAGCAGTTAAGACCGAGGCAAGACCAACGGCCAGTGCACCATTTCGCAATACCCCCAGAAGCTGGAAAAACTTTTCCAAAATTGATCTTTGGTCTTGAACAACATCCACACCTGGGCGACCACTAAATGCACTTACGACTACTGCAAACTCTGTGGGATCTTTTAACTTAACTCGAAATGATTCTGGCAATTGATCTGCCGTTACGTTTTGAGCAATCGCTGAATCCTTAAATCTTTCCTGAAAGCGAGCATAGGCCTGTGACTGTGATTCATAGAAAACGCTTTCGACAACATTCAGTTCTGTCAGTCCCTGCTGAATTGAGAGGCGTTGCGCTGGTGTTACTACACCCGCTGCACATGATGGTGAGTCAGATAAATTTCCGCATAGAAAAACAGAAACTTCGATCTTGTCATACCAATAATCTTTCATCGCACTTACTTGAGCATTTGCTAGTAATCCAACACCAAGAAGTGAAAGCGAGATTGCAGTTGTAACAACAACAGCAAAGGTCATAGTTAGGTTACGGCGAAGTCCAATTCTTACTTCAGTTAACAAAAACCGTGCGCGCATTTTTCTACCTTTCGCCCTTAACCCGTATACCCATAAACACCACGAACTTGGTCGCGGATGACATGTCCAAGATCTAGTTCGATTACGCGCTTGCGCATTTGATCCACAATTCCTGCATCGTGAGTTGCCATCAAAACAGTAGTTCCCTCCCGATTAATTCGATCTAATAACTTCATGATTCCAACAGAGGTAGCTGGATCAAGGTTTCCAGTTGGCTCATCGGCAATCAAAATTGGTGGACGGCTTACGTAGGCACGGGCAATCGCCACACGCTGCTGTTCACCTCCTGAAATTTCAGAGGGCAAACGATCGCCTTTGTCTTCTAATCCGACTAGTTCTAATACTTCTGGTACTTCACGGTTAATTTCTTTTTGTGAATATCCAAGAACATGTAAAGTAAAAGCAACATTTTCAGAAATAGTCTTATTGGGTAGTAATCGAAAATCTTGGAAAACAGTTCCTACAGATCTGCGCAGCTCAGGTACTTTGTGTTTTGCCAAAGTGTTTAGATCTTTGCCTGCAACGTGAATAGAGCCAGAAGTTGGGCGTTCTTCGCGCAACACCAAACGCAAGAAAGTTGACTTTCCAGAACCTGAAAGACCAACTAAAAACACGAACTCACCTTTTACAATCTCCAGATTTACAGTATCTAGAGCGGGACGCTCTTGACCTGAATAAACCTTGGTGACGTTTTCAAAGCGGATCATTACATCTCCTAACACATGTGCGGGGACCAAGCCCTCGACCTGACAGTAGTTTATGTAAATGTGCTAGAAATCTATGGATATTGGCATGGTTTGAGCCTATGAAAAATGTGAGATTGCATGGATTCTGAGAGTTTGTAGGCGTTTTGACTCACAATTGCACCCAACATTTTGGGAAATTCTAAACTACTGCCCACATGTTAGGAACTTCGGCGCCAGCGAATTCCAGCTTCAATAAATTCGTCGATTTCACCGTTTAAGACTGCAGAAGTATTTCCAGTTTCATAGTTCGTCCGTAAGTCTTTAACCATTTGGTAAGGCGCTAAAACATATGAGCGCATTTGGTTTCCCCACGAGCCCGAGTTATCGCCTTTAAGTGCATTTATCTTTGCCTGCTCTTCTTGCCGTCTACGCTCCAATAATTTAGATTGCAAAACGGCCAATGCAGTTGCCTTATTTTGAATTTGAGAGCGCTCGTTTTGGCACGAGACAACAATTCCTGTTGGAACGTGGGTTAGGCGCACTGCCGAGTCAGTGGTGTTAACTCCTTGCCCGCCAGGGCCAGATGATCGATAGACATCCACACGTATCTCTTTCTCATCGATTTCAATGTGATCGCTTTGTTCAACTACTGGAACTACTTCTACTCCAGCAAAAGATGTGTGCCTGCGGCTTTGACTATCAAAAGGAGAGATTCGAACAAGTCGATGTGTTCCTTGCTCCACCGACAAAGTTCCATAAGCATATGGAGCCGAAACTTTAAAGGTTGTTGATTTAATTCCTGCTTCTTCGGCATAAGAAGTTTCAAGTACATCGACTTTGAAATTATGACGTTCGCAGTAGCGCAAATACATTCGCATGATCATCTCTGCCCAATCGGCTGCCTCTACCCCACCTGCTTCCGAGCGAATTGTTATAAGTGCGTCACGATCATCATATTCACCATTTAGAAGTGTCTGAACTTCAAGTTCGCTGACAGATTTTTTTACTGCATCTAACTCTTTCTCTGCATCCTCAATTCCGCCAGGCTCACCAGCTGCTAGTTCAAATAGAATCGGTAAGTCTTCAACACGTTGGCGAAGGCCTGATAACTTTGCAATTTCCGATTGAACTCGAGAAAGTCGACTCGTTATTTTCTGAGCAGCTTCTGGATCGTCCCAAAGATTAGGAACACCGGCTTCGACTTCTAGCTCTTCTGCTATTTTTCTAAGTTTAGGTAAGTCCAAGACTTTTTCAATTGAAACAAGGGTCGCATCAGTAGCGTTTATCTCTAATTGATACTCGCGTGCGGCCATGGCCTAAGGATACCCAGTGCCCCTTAGGGATTGCGAGTTAGCGAATTCGAAATCCAAATAGATAAAAACCTTCTTGTACCTGATTTGTAACCCCTGCTGATGCTTGAAGAATCACGGATGTTGTCGATGAAAATGGAACTTTAAAAGGAAGTTCTACCTCAGATTGGCTTTGAATGACTAAATTTTGACTATCACATTCAAAACCTATTAATTCAATCTCCTTTAAATATCTGTGCTTCATATTGCTGACGTCATTACTCCAGGAGTTAAGTTCCAAAAGTACCTCTGACCCGCCTTTTTCACAATCAATTGGTACGACTGGATGTTCTCTTTGGGTGGCAATAGCCAATGGGGCAGTAAAGATTGTTCCTTTACCTTGATAGTAAGCAGATTTATCTAAAGTGTGAACACCTCTTTGCGCTGCTGCTTCTGTTGCTTGAGCTAATGAACGCTTTGCAACCATAATTGTTGCAATATCTGTCATAACCATGAGAGAAGCAACTGTGATCACAAAGAGTCCAATGACGACGACAGACAGTGATCCTGCATCATCCTTTGCCCTCCTTAAGAACTTGCCCCCTACAGCCATGGACTTAAATGTTCTTGCGCTGAGGCAGAGATCTTTCGCCCTGTTGATTCGTCGACAAATGAGACCGTTAACCGGATTTGCCCATTTGCACTTAAACAAGGAGTTGCGTTGCACTCCACCGATTGTCGAAGAGATATTTTCTCAGAATTGGATAAATTCCACTGCTCAGCTAGCAAAAATCCAGCTTTAATAGAAAGTTCCTGCGCCGTCGAATCATTTTCACTAATAACATAAACTCGCAAGACTTCACGGGCCATTGCGCGAGCAATCTCTTCATTTCCGCTCACAGATGAAAATTGATTAAGGTAGATAAATACTGGAATAAAAAGTGGAATAGCTAATACTACGAATTCAACAATCGCACTCCCGGAGTCAGATCGAAGTTTCTCGGTGAGAGAATTGAATTTATTCTTTCCGCCAATAAAGAATTTGATGTGTTCTATAAGTTTTGTCCGTTTTGGATTTGAAATTTGTTTACGGTTCAATTACTGATATCCCAACTACATCTGTAACAGGGTTGCCACCAAGTAGAAC
>JACCDX010929344.1_pt1 | contig 26348 bp, 33 predicted proteins | sample 7449681 | NCBI WGS metagenome assembly JACCDX01 (sample SAMN15323450, study PRJNA562643) | freshwater metagenome | isolation source: river surface water | place: USA:Blue River Watershed | collected 2017-08-18
ATTACTATGTCTACTAATGCGACAATGGAGGATATTGCGGAAGTCATGTGAGCAATGGCCGGCACCTGATCCTGGATCTCTATGAGTGTGATCAAGAGATCCTGAATGACTATGAGGAGCTTCAACGGTTGCTTGAGGCTTCTCTTGTCATGGCAAAAGCAAATGTCCTACGTATCTTTGGGGAAAAGTTTGAGCCCCAGGGTGTGACGCTTTTGGCATTACTGGCAGAATCACACGCATCGATTCATACGTGGCCAGAGATTGGGTATTGCGCTATTGATCTGTATACCTGTGGTGATACGACTCAGACGCATCGAGCGGCTGAGTTTTTGAAAACAAAACTCAAAGCAAAAACGTCAGAAGAGAAAGAGTTGGTACGGTCAATAACTCCTTCTGTTTCGGTATAGTAAATCGAGAGTAACTCGATTGCCTTGACAAAGAAAACTAAAGTGTTGTGGTGTGGCGATATCGTCGCCATGACCGGATTTGCACGTGTAACTGAAAATGTCATCTATCGTCTGAAGGACGATTTTGAAATCGTTGTGCTCGGTCACAACTGGTGGGGTGATCCATGTGAACAGCAGAAGGACTTCAAGATCTATCCGTCTTCCAATCGGTTTCAAACCGCACCATTTGGTGAACAACGCATTCGTGAAGTCGTTGAAAAAGAGGCACCTGACATTGTCTTCACAATCAACGATATGTGGATCATCAATGAACAATACCGCCAGATTGAAGACCTTCACAAGCAAGGTAAATTCAAGTTCGTGGGGTATGCGCCCATGGATTCGTATGGCTGGATTGGTTGCTTAGCCGATACCGCCAATGACTGGGATGCCATCATTTCTTACACGGAATTTGGTGCGCACGAATTTGTGAAAGGGGGTATCCGTAAACCGATTGCCGTCATCCCCCATGGCGTTACACCAGGGCAGTTCTATCCCATGGATCGGAATGAATGCCGTCGCAAGCTGGGTCTCAGGGAAGACATCTTCATTGTGTTCAACGGAAACAGGAACCAATTCCGTAAACGGATTGACATTACGATCCAGGCCTTTGCCCAATTTGCTGTAGGTAAGCCAGAAGCACAGCTTTACCTCCACATGGGCCTGAAAGACCAGGGTTGGGATGTGATGGGCGTCTTTGCCAGGGAAATGTCCAAGGTTGGCCTGGACCCCAACGGACGCATCATCATGACCACGCAGACGGAAGGACCGCCAAACGTATCGGTGGACATGCTCAACACCATCTACAACGCATGCGATGTGGGCGTCAATACCTGCAAGGGTGAGGGCTGGGGGCTTGTCAACTTTGAACACGCTGCCTGTGGTGTGCCGCAAGTGGTGCCCGACCACACGTCCTGCAAAGAGATCTTTGAAGGCTACGGCGAACTAATCCGTTGCGATCACATTGATGTGGACACCAACTACGCACGTGAGATGCCATGCCCGTCCTCTGAGCACCTCACTGAGATCTTGAATGATCTGTACCAAGATCAAAGCACTCGTGAGTGGGTGGGCCAACGCTGCCGTGAACGAGTACTGGATCCACAATTCTCATGGGACACGGTTGCGTCTCAATTTGGTGGCATCTTTGAGGACGTCATGAACCAGGTGGATCACTCAGTCCCAACTGAAACGGAAAAGAAACCACGCAAACGGAAGAAAAGTAGAAATCTGGAGAAGACTCCAGTAGGCGCGATAGCCTGATCAAGAGTCAAGGGAACCAAGGCCTCTGTTGATGCAGGGGCTTTTTTTGTGTCCATAAGAAGGTATGAGCAGCTGCCAGGGGAGACAACCGTCTTATAAACCCTTTTAACAAGGGCGTCTACATCCGTATCTACCTAGATAAAGCTGTGCGCGGTTTTTTCAAAAGTGTCATTATTGAGAATAACTCTCAGTCTCATATAAGACTAGTTTAAGACGGACAAACGTAATGAGACACTTTTGAAAAAGATGCTCATGACTTATATAAAGAAAATAGATACGTAGACACCCTTGTAAATAGGGTGTATTAGCAGGGTATACCTGCTACATACCGTCTTAATGCTCTATGCTTGTTCCTGTACACCATCCCCCCTGGCGCCAATGGCCCGTAGTTACCACGAGATGCCGCCCCTCTGGTGGGTGCAGGAAAATTTGGAACTCACCTCCGACCATCCTTGTGGACTTAGGTGGAAAACCTCTGATCGCTACCACAATGCTGGCGATCTTGCAGGTGTTCTTCGCAATGACGGCCGCTTTTACACCTTATCTTTACTAGGCACTAAGTACCCAGCTCACCGAGTTGTGTATTACTTGCGTACTGGTGTTGATCCAGGGAATGCTGATGTCCTCCACAACAAAGACAACATTGCTCGTGACAATCGCCTGGAATTAACCCTGTACACACGTCGCACACGCCCTGCACCAAAATACAGGCGCCGTGTAAGGAATGAAAACGGTGATCTTGTGTTCAGAGATCCTGATACTAATTATCGTTTTGTTACCAAAACACCTGTTGAGATTTGAATCATGGCAAACACTATTAAAACAGCACCAAAACTTCTTCAGCTAGCCAAAGCACTAGTCACCGTTCCTTTTATTGAAAATATTCACGAACTATCTAATGAACAACTCAAGCCCCATGGGTTTTATCAAGGTTTTTATTGTCCGCATGGACATCGCGTGCGTCATCTAGATGACCATTGGTGCTATGAATGCGTGCGTAAGATCCAAAACAACAACTGTGGATTTGACATTAACTATCTCAACAAGAACTACAAGTCCAGATTGTTTATGCTTTGGAATCAAATCTCTGTTGGTGAGTGGGATGAGTGTTGGGAGGTACCTTGGCTAGCTACAAAACGCACTCGTTTTCCTTCTTATCGGACATTAAATAACTCAAAGACTAATGACAATGTCAATATCCACAAGGTCATCTACCAATGTGCCTGGGGAGACGTTGGCAAGATGTTTGTCACACGCACCTGTAAAAACAAGAACTGTCTCAACCCTCTTCATTTAGTCTCAAGTTGGAATCGCACATTCCCTCCCAAAACTATGCATCCATTTTGTGTTGAATTTGACCCAGCAAAAGCAATGCAACATGCGCAAAATCAATTAAGGGACAAACCCATTCCTATTGTTGAACAACAATACAAAAATACAATCCAACATCCATTGGTGCACAAAAATACCCCGGATTATGATGAAGAACAGGAGTTGTATTACGGTTCATATGTCCAGGAGTTCGGTAAGTCAACCACAAAGAACTCAGAATAATCCTTTAAGCCTTGGTACGTTTAGCCAAACATCGCTGCGGTACTTAAAAGGAACTCTTGGACCTCAGTGGAAAGTTGTTGGACGTGCTGATACCAATCAAACATCAAATGGCGGTATTGGTGGCGGCACGTTCAATCACTGGTTTGTTGTTACGCTTGCAGAGCCTGGCTGGATCATTCTTGCCAAGGGACCACCGCGTCCCAATTACATTCAAATTTCTGCCTATGACTTGGATAAAACACCAATCCAAGGCAATCCAATCTTTCAAGCTGATTCTGTTGAAGTAAACACCAATGGAGACATCTATATACCGTACTTAGATACGGTAATGAGTGCTCAATCAGATCTATACAATACATTCAACCGTACTCGGCTTGATCGTGGTGATGATCGATATTACCCCTTGGGTGCAGGCAGCTATTTAATCTGTATTTCATCAACTCGCAATGAAACACTTGAGTATGAACTTGGTGTTGTTATTGAGTTTCCAGTTGACGAAGCATTTTTTGAGCTAGAAGACGTTGATGGTTCTGTTTGTTTACAAGAGACTGAAATTGATGCAGCAGAAATTGTAGGTCCCATCCTGAGCAATCTTGTAATCACTGTTAACTCTTTTTCTGAAACAAGTTGTGAAATTGGCCCTGGTGTAACGGTGACTGTAAATTCAGGAGTAACCTGGTATATAGGTGAACGTATCCCAGCTGCTGACTATGACAACTACAAAATTATCCTTGAAGTAGGAGATGACGCGTACTATGACACAGTCCATGATCACTCCTTATCAGAGTGGCGAGATGCCTGGGAAAGGGAGCACCGGGATACTGATCGCTTCCCCGAACTATTTGTGCCTTTAACTAACAGGCTATGATTAAAAAACTACTTTCTTTGTTTTGCAAAAAACCAGTTAAGCACTCTCCAGGTGTTGCTTGGTTACGTTATTGTGTAGAAAATCCAAGTGCACCTGCATGCCGCATTTATGACGTATGACAAAACCCAACGACAACCTTAAGGAAGAAAACAAAAACTCTGAAGATACTAAGCCACGTATCTACGAAGCTACCAAAAAAGACTGGGACGACTTCTTTGCTGCGCAAGAAGATCTCGATACTTTATTTGATCGTTGACATCCAGTCTTACAATAAAAGAAACGGGAGATACCCATGCATTCCTTTAATGAATACTTAGAAGTAGCACTTGCTATTCACGCTGCTTGTTCTGCTATTGCGGCTTTGACCCCAACACCCAAAGACGATAAGCTTGCCCGCAAGCTTTATCGAATTATTGAGATTGGTGGTCTTGTTGTTGGTCGTGCCAAACAGCGTTGATTAATCAGGTAACGCCTGAAACCAAAACACGCAGCCTCCTTGGCTTTCAACCCAATCTCTTGTTTCATATGCGTGCTCTTTTGGTAGGGTCACGCATTTTTTATCGTCGCCAATTTGCCAGCAGATATTGACGCGAATATTCGGCTCCTTATATTTCTTCACTTTAGTAGTCCCAACGGACGCGAGGCTTGCCTTCTCTGATTCCAAGATGAATGAATCCTTTTGGCGCACCGTATCCTAGCGAATAAGGCCAGTTTTTGTCACACCAATCCTGTACTGTGTATACGTCAACACCTTGGATGTAAAAATCAACAGCTCCCTTGGATGGTGCGTTGTAAGTGTGTTCACTATTTTTAGCGCCTCCCACAGATTGATTAATCGGTTCTGGCCGAGAAGCACTGGTAATGATAAGTGGTTTGTTACCAAACTGTTTACGGACCTTTTCAAGAAACAAACAAAGTTCTTTTGCTGTGTCGCATTGATACTGTTTGGTAAAACGCCGTGCTTCCTGGTTGAGTGTTAACTCACCATACGTAATGTTAGGTGTGATTTTGTAGGTAAATGGGCTCCAGGGATTGAAGTTATTATTGTGTGGATTGGGATCTTCTTTTTCTCCAATGTTTTGGAGCTGTCGATCCATGATCTGAATCAACTTGGTTGCATAATCTGGATCAGTTGCGAAACCTTCTTTTACCAATAAACGAGCACATTCATTTCTACTAGTTGCCCGATTAACACCTTTAAAACGTCCAAAGTCCTTGTACCAACGATCAACAAGGTAACAAACACATGTTTGTAAATCAGGAAAGTCAAGGAACCCAGCTTTGATTGTGATCCACTTTCCGTTGATGAATTCCTGTGTATTAACGCTAGTACCAGATCCTTTTAATCCAAAGTAGTTATTTTTACCAGATGTGTGTTTACCCCAGCCTGACTCAAGCGCCCATTGCGCACTAACGCATTCCGGAAATTTGGCGCCGGCTTGTTTTGCCGCTGCGTAAACACCGTCCCAAGTGTTGTCTGCTTTTAGGGAAGGTTTAGGCGCAGGCTTAGTTCTGTACTTAGACGCAAAATTCTCCAGGGTCTCTGGCGCAAGAGTCCCCTGGAGCCAATTCCATGCTTCAATTTGATGCGGTTCTTCGTTAAAAAACTTAGCTGCATCCGTGAGTTTAATAGACATATCGACCTAGAGCGTTAATACAACTCTAGGTCAGGTCTATTTTTCACTCAGCAATTTCTTCGGTCGGTTCTCCGGCTTCTTCAGGAGCAAACTCAAGAGTTTCGATCAGTTGGCCGATGAGGTTACCAGCAAAAGCGACAAGGTTGCCGTCACCAGTGGCACGTGCAGCGCCAAAAGAATTGATAGCAGAGATCAGCTCAGCTTTAGTGCAAGCCATAACGAAGCAATAACTTCAAAGAGTATAACAAAAATCACCAGGGGACGCCAGATTCAGAAGTTGGGTGCAGTTTGGCTTGAATCTGATTGTGCAGCGCTTCTTCAATCGAAACAACTTGATCAACGCCAATTGCTGCCAGGGTCCAATTTACCACTTCTTCCTTGGTGAGTTCACTGAAAGGAGTAAAATTATCAGGGTTGGGTTCATCAAGACCAACGCTGCCGTAACAACCGGCAGTTTCACCATCTTCTTCCAAAGATGCAGTCCAATGAACGGTGTATACAGCGCCATCAGGACAGGTGTCACCATCAGGAAGATGACGTTCCAGGTTGGCAATATCCCAAACAGTGTTAGCCATGTTCAATAATATTTTCTTTTATTTTACAGCTTAGGTATCTTGTCTTTTTTCATGCTATCGCAACTTGGCTGCCAAGCCTACCTCTGATCTGATACCATGAAAAAAGGGCGGTCGTTACCCCGCCCTGCACACCAAACATGGATAGCTTAGCACCAGGGGACTCGCTTGTCGTTCGCACTTGGAATGACACGCCTATTGCACGGCGCAGTATTGACGGCTACGTCAACGCAACTGCCATGTGCAAAGCCAATGGTAAACGGTGGACCAAGTACCGTGAGTCCGACCGCGCCGCAGAGTATTTGGAGGCTCTTTCAACCGAAGCCCGAATTTCGGTCCACGCTTTGATTGAGTCCCGAACGGGAGGTGCCGATGGAGGCGAGACATGGATTCACCCACGAGTTGCTGTTGACCTTGCCCGTTGGGTCAGTCCCTCTTTCGCTGTTTGGATGGACGGATGGCTATTACAAGAATTAGAGCGTCAATCACAACAAAAAACAGAACCCCAGCCCTCGCAGCCACAAATCTCTGGTACCAACGTACTAAATCTACTAAAAGAGTCGGCTGACTTTATTAAAGAGCTTGGCTGCTTTGATGATCGTGATAAAATTCTGTTTTCTGATTTAGCACGCAATAATGCTATGCGTGTTAATTCTGATTTTCTTCTTCCTCCAGGGGATGAAGAGATGACAATTAGTGATGCATATCTAGAAGTGTTTCAAGAGCGCTTGGCGCGTAGCAAATCCAGTGCCATTGGAAAAGCTGTAGCAAATGAGTATCGCAAGGAGTTTAACCAAGAACCGCCAACACGTATTCAATACGTCGACGGCGCACCAAGAAAAGTCAAAAGTTACCAGAAAAACTGGTTAATTAAAACATTGTCCATTATTGGAAAATAAAAAAGGCCCCGTAAAGGGGCTTTCTTTTTGGATGTGATTAAAGAAGGTGACTACTCACCGAGCAAGTTACCGAGCAAGTAGTGGTAATGACTACGACTGCTCGCGTAGAAGCTGCTCGAAGAACTCGCAGACAAACCGAGCGGATAGGTAGAACTCTCGGTTGTTCTGCCCACCAGCAAGGATTGCTCGGAACTCCTCGTAGGCGGTTTTGATGGTTTCCGTGTCAGGCATAGAAGTGAGTAGGACTACGAGAGCTGGGCTTTAACAGCAGCCATTTCGGTTTCCAGTTGCTCAATGCGCTCCATTGCTTCCTGCAGCGCTTTCACCGCCTTCATGTAGAGGACGGAGTACTGTACAGACTTGGTAGTCGTTCCAAGGTCAGTGTTGTCTGCGTCCCGGTCGTGGGTCTCATAAACCAAGCCAGGGCAGATAAGCTCAACTTCTTGAGCAATCAATCCAATCTGTTTATGGGTCTGCCCTTCTTTAAAATTATAGTTACAGACTCGAAGAGCCTTAATGTCGTTCCACTGCGAATTAGCATCAACGATATTTTCTTTTAATTTTAGATCGGAGATGGCGGTGTAGGAATTGTTGGTGTTTCGAACGTTTCCATTTGAAAAAATCTCGATGGAGATTGTGCCACTGCCAGCCGAGCCGGCTGTCGCGCCATACGTGCCGACAAACAAGTAATAGCCAAGGCCAGCGGCTGCCGTTGTGCTAGCAATAACGGCGTGACTTGTTGAGACGTTATATAGGATTCCATCGTTTCCAAGCCTCATCCGCTCCGTCGGGCTGCTCGCTCCATCGGCGGTAGTGGAGAACACTAAGCGGCCTGGCATGTCATTAGCGCCAGGAGTGCCGTCAGTGGCGCAGGTAATGGAAGCAGCGGCAACAAACTTACTGCCGTCGTCTCCCGAAAAACTGATGGCGCCCAGTTCGTTATGGACCGCTAAAGCATTTCCACCAAATGTCCCAACCGTTGAAGACCTGGATTTATTAAGACTTAATTGAGCGCCGCCCTTAGCAAGATTCTGAAACACCGAAATTGAAAGGCTGCTATCCGCAGCAGTAATGCCTGCAAATTGCTCTTTGCAAGCCTGCGGAGCCCATACACCGTTTTCATAAATTGGCGTGCTGATACTCGAAGACGTGCCAACTAACAGGCGTCCCGAGCTGTCGATGCGGGCTCGTTCATCCGCCGTTGACCAGTTAGCGGCACCAGTGCTGCTTGCGTTGTAAAAGACAAGTGATCCGACCCCGTTGGCATCACCACGAAGTAAGCCAATAGCAGACTTGGCGTAGGTGGAATCAGAAGAAAACTCAATACCGGCAATACCTGTGCCGCTGTTGCTGTTTTGGGAACGGATACCAGCGAAACCATTGCCACCAGATTGCGAGACGTGGAGGGCTTGCTGAACGCTCGTAGTGCCAATCCCTACGTTGCCTGATCCGCGTATTGTTAAGTAGGTAGACGTTCCGTCGCCGTTTTCAAAACGATAGGCTTCATCGGTTTCGTTAGTCCTAAATGCAAAACCTTGTGTATAAGGTTCAGTCGTTGCGTCTGCAATTGTTACAAGGCCAGTTAAGATATTTCTTGATAGAGTTATAGCATCTCCAAACTTAATATCGCCCGTGCAATGCAACTGCGAGCTAGGGCTGCTAGTCCCCAGACCTAAGCGGCCACTGGAGTCCAAGCGCATGCGCTCATTACTTGAGATGGCAAATAGAAGCGCCGAGTCGGAACGAGCTGCCCACATACCAGCAGTCGAGCCAGTAACAAGGCTGGTTGCATCTCCGGCATATGAGGTAGTACCACCGTTGCTAAACGCATTCCATTGACACTGCACTCGGCCATTGACGGTCAGAAGTTCTGAACCAGGGCTTGTACCAATGCCAATCTTTCCATCGCTACCAACAAACAACCGCCCAGTGCCATTAGTTGAGATGGCTACTTGGTCTGCGCCGGGGGAGTACAGTCCAGAATTTGGGTCTGATACAAAACTAATCGATGGATTTGCTGCAGTACCTGACGCAAATACACCCGATGTAATGGTATGCGTACCGCCACTGATGTTAGCGAAGTTACCGCTAGTAAAGTTTGCAGTGGTACCAGTGACGGTAACACCTGAAATTGTTTGGCCTCGTACGGTATTACCAGAGATAGTTCCGGTTACTGTTACGTTTCCTGTAAAGGTAGGATTCTGAACTAAACCAGAAATTGCAACGCTCTTATCAATACCACCATCGGTAAAGGTGATTGTATCAATCTTGATAGTGCCGTACGCCATTTTGTTGTCTCTTTTTGTCTATTTTAACTGAAAGAATTAAGGCAGGATAATCAATGGTCCCTGGATAACAAATCCACTTGTACCGCCGGATACAACACCGGAACAAACAATGGCAGGCGTTGCGCCAGAGGGAGTTGTGACTGCAAGCGTGCTTCCTGTAATGGAAGTAAATACACCGGTATTACCAGTGACAGTAGCACCTGAAATTTGTGATGTAAAAACACCAGACGTATATGTTGCCGTAACTCCTGTTGTCGTTGTTCCTGTTAAAGAGGTGAAGCTACCTGTTGTGAAAGTAGCCGTGACACCAGTGGTTGTGGTTCCGGTGAGTGATGTAAAAGAACCGGTTGTAAAAGTGGCGGTAACGCCAGTCGTTGTTGTACCTGTTAGAGAAACAAATGTTCCGGTTGTTGACTGGATTATTGTTCCAGTGATAGTGGTACCACTGAGTGTTCCTGTGATCTGTACACCAGATGCAAAGAAACCAGAACCAAGAACGTTCAGATCACCAGATACGGTTGTGTTTGTGAACGATAAGTTGGTTGCTTGAAGGGTGTTAAAGACACCAGTCGTAGCATTAACCGTTGTTCCAGTGATGGTTGTACCACTGAGGTTGACAAAAACACCTGATGTTCCCTGGACGGTATTGCCAGTGACTGTGGCACCGGAAACACTTGTGGTGAAAACACCTGCGATACCCGTCAGGTTTGTAAATGCACCCGTGTTGCCGGTAACGGTCAGACCAGAAACAATCGTTGTAAACGTACCAGTGGCGCCAGTGACTGTTGTGAAGCTTGCACTGTTTCCTGTAACCGTACTTCCACTTAAAAAGCTGCTAAAAGTACCAGAAATACCGTTGACAACAGAAAACAAGCCCGAAACACCTGTAATAGTTGTGCCTGACACACGACTATTAAAGACACCAGATACACCGGAGATGATTGTTGCGTTGACGTTGGCGCCAGTGATGGTTGTTCCAGAAATATTGGTGAATGTCCCAGAAACACCTGTAAGCGTTGTGTAGTTCCCTATGTCACCAGTAATGAAAGCCCCTGACAGCACCTGGGTAAAAACACCCGAGATGCCGCTGACATTTCCAAAGGCTCCTGTATTTCCTGTTACGGTTGCACCAGAAACCCTGGTTGTAAATGTGCCTGAAACACCAGTTACGTTAGAGGCTTGTAACGTATCTCCAGTAATGGTGCCACCAGATAACTGTGTTGTAAAAACACCGGATACTCCAGTGACACTAGTAAAACGTGCTGCAGTCCCGGTGACTGTTGTTCCAGATAAGGTGCCTGTGACTTGAACACCGTTACTAAACTGTGCGGTACCAGTAACCGTCAGTCCGCTAGCAACGGAAAGATTTCCATTCACGTCTAGGACTGGTGTGCCAAGGACCTGGAACGTACCTGTGGTTGCCGCGACGGTCGTGCCAGTGATTGTGACACCGCTCAGATTGGTGAATACACCAGATGGCGAGCGGACAATGCCACCTGTGATTGTGGCACCTGACAAATTTTGGTAAACGCCGGACGTAAAAGCACTTGTTGTGCCAGTTGCAGTCGTAACCGTCGCGGTAACTGCATTGACGTTGGTGCCTTGAACATTGGTACCCGTAATGGTCAGACCACTGACGGTACCGCTGACAATGGCGTTGTTTTGGACGACAATTCCACTGAATGTACTGGAGCCAGATGCCGTAATTGAGTTGAATGTACTAGTACCAGAGACCGTTAAGTTCCCTGTGATTGTGACATTACCACTGAAGGTTGCACCACTAGCAGGTGCATAATACTCATTAAGATATTCTTTGAATTGAGTAAAGGTAATTTTTTTGTTGCGTAGAGTGGGGTCAACCTCGAAGACATGAACCAGCGTTAGCAGGTCCTGTTCATCGATCTCACCCCCACTGATGGCAGGGAATTCTGAAATACGGCGATTGGCCACCTATTTACTACGCAATTCTTTCTCTTAATTATAGATCCGCTTATTTAGCGCACCTTAATCTCAATACGAGGTAAAACGTTTGTCGCTATATTCCATCCCCATTGAATTCCTGTTACAATTCCACAGGAAAGCAAGATGACCAGCAGTACTTCAGCAACCGTAAGGTTGCGTCTCACATAAATAACCTGAGGTTGTTGCTGTTGAATGGCTTGTTGTTGCGCGATGGTTTGTTGAACAGCAAGCTCACGTGCCCGAGCTTTCATCTGCGCCAACATCTCAGGAGTGATCTGTCCTTCCAGGGGTTGTTGAATTGGTGGCTGGCTAGGGGGAATCTGTTCTTCCATGGTCACAAATTGTTTTCCCAAAGACTAACATACAAGCAAAGGATGTGCAGGTATGCAGTACGGATTACGCAAAAGTCTAGAGGATATTGCGTACGAACTCAAAGGAATCAAGAACATCCTTGGTTCCATGTGGCACAGTCGTTACTCAAACGGAGAAACGGACGCTTTAAATCCAGAAGCGTTTGCCGATGAGTACATCTCGACAGAAGAATGCGGAAGACGCCTGGGCGTCTCGGACCAAACCATCCGCAACTGGATTGCCATCGGTAGAAAAACCCCAGATAAAGGCTGGGTTGAGGGCATTCATTACGTCAACATTTCTCCCGATGAACACCGTAAAGCAGTCTTGCGTATCCCCTGGAATCGTTTAATCCAATCTTTTGCTAAGAATGAAGGACTTGATTTGAGAAATCTACGTGCCAACTATCGCCAGTATCAAAACAAGCAGGAGTTCCTGGAATAATGGCACATCGTTTCCAGGGGATTGATCTTGGTTCTGTAACGGTTGAGAACCATGAGGAACTGCTGCCCGAATCGCTAATCAGGCAAGTGGAAATGTTCTTACCACCCAGTGGTTCGTTTGATGACGGATGCTTGCGTCGTTACCTAGAAAACCTAAAGAACTATGAAGAAGAGGATGCTAATTCTGGCATGACTCTTGCCAACCGATTGCGCCTTGCGTTCCACGATCTGCAAGCCGATACGATCTGTGGCAAGTTCCCGCAAGCAGAATTGCCTTTAAAACGTAGACTCCGTTGCGTAGCCGAATACCTTATCCGCTCTGGAGAATTTGATAAGGTAAGAGATGACAATGGAAAACTTGTTAAAAAACGCGGAGTGCTGGGCAAATTAGTGGTACTGTACCAACCAACGCCTAAGCTTTTGGAATCACTACACCGACAGGGATTATTAAAAGATGGATCGACGTGAAAAACTAATTGCTTCTGTGATTGGCCCAGAGCTTGACGATACAAAAGCCAAGATGCTTGATGCCACGATCAAGTTGATTCTTGGTGACATGGGCGAACAATACTGCAAAATGTGGGACGTAGAAGGCCCAGGTGTGATGGTGTTTCAACCAGGGAACAAAGAACGTTCCATGTTCTTCTGGACTCTTAAGGAGATCCATGCTGCACAGGAAGACTGTGAACGCGGTAACAACGGAGATTTAGCTGAGACATTCAGACGCATCTTGGGTGCAGCACAAAAGATTGATCCACTGGAGAAAGCTGGTTACATCATCAATGATGATGAAGGGCTTCGCTATCTCGAGATTGATTACAACAAAGCAGCTGAATAATGGCAGAAAAAGGACTGCGTGGTGTTGCGGCACGAAATGAGGGTGCTGAACTGATTACTAATAAAGACCTGGTGCTTGCTGCCAACGAATTGTTGGGTGGCATCACGCTTGATGTGGCCAGTTCCAAGGTTGCAAATGAGTATGTCGAAGCAGAAAACTATTACACACCCACGGATGATGGGTTGAATGCCCAACAGTGGTACGGAAGTTGTTACCTGTTCCCACCAGCGGGCTCATACTTCTGGGACCAAAAGCATGAAAAATGGAAGATGACACGGGCCTCTTCCCTGTCCCTTACTTCGTCCCATGCTGTTTGGTTTCGCAGAATGTACCATGCGTGGCTTGCAAAAGAAATAGAACAAGGTCTTTATTTCAGCAATTGTCCTGACATGATTCGTTACGAACCAAAAATCTTCAAGTTTCCGATGTGCATTTTAAGAAGTGCACCTTACGTCATGTGCCACAAAGACGGTGAGGTTAACAGGAAACGCACATGTACTTCTTTTCTGGTTTACCTGCCACCACAGGATTCCTCTACTGATGCTGTGGATTCTTTCGTAAAAATTTATGGTGAGCGCGGACATCTTCTTGTTTAATCTCTGTATACTGAAGGACGATTACAGGGATTTATGAGCGTCCTGGCCGACTGGGAGATCAAGCAACTCGCAGAAGAAGAGCAGATGATCGAACCCTTCGTGGATCATCTAGTCAACAAAGAAGATGGGCGCAAACTTCTTAGTTACGGACTTAGCTCTTACGGCTATGACATTCGTTTGTCCCCTGCACAGTGCTTGATTTTTGGCAAAGTCCAGGCTGGTGACTGTGATCCAAAGGATTTTGATCCCGACATCCTGAAGCCTGCTGATCTCCTGGAGGATGAACGCGGTCAGTACTTCCTGCTTCCTCCGTATGGCTACTGCCTTGGCGTTGCGCAAGAACGCTTGAAGCTTCCTCGTGATGTCACTGTTGTTGCAGTAGGTAAATCTACTTACGCACGATCAGGTATCTTGGTCAACATTACACCAGCCGAAAGCGGATGGGAAGGCTACCTAACGCTTGAGATCAGCAATTGCACTGGACTATTTAATCGTATCTATGCGAATGAGGGGATCACGCAACTGTTGTTCTATCGTGGTAATCCTTGTCACACCACCTACCAAGACCGGAAGGGTAAGTACCAAGACCAACCAAACAACGTTGTGTTTTCGCAGGTCTAGAAACCTTTCCCAAATTGAGCAGCCGGTTTACGGGCGTATCCTACAGCACCGGTACGCCCACCGGAATCTCCTCTACTAGGCAGTTCTACACCGGCAATCTCTGCCCTGGCACGTGGAATTTGACCACGAATCAACGGTTCGTCGATACTTGCTCTTTGTCTGTATGCACCAGCTGTCTTAGCTGCTCGCATAAATTTAGCAACACGATTCTGATCGTCGTTAAGAGATTCTGCAGACGGACGTGCTGCTTCATCGACACGACGCATGTCAGTATCGTATGCCTGTTCAGGATTTAGATCTGATACCTCAGCTCCAGAGGTACCAGAATTAATCCCTGGATCGTAAGTAGGTCTGAATCTGTTGGCCATATTATCATTGTAGAAGCAGTGAATCAATTAACTACCGTGATGCATTCTGCCGCAGGATTCTTAGATGCTTTTGTTCAAGACGAAGTGAAATGCCGCTGTCTTGATGAAGAAGATTTTGGTGCACCGCTCGATAACGAGCAAAATGATGTACCCTTATATGATATGTACAACCGAGGTTTGGTCGCATGCGAGCAGGGGCTAGAAAGGAATCCGTTGAATCTCGAGGGACAACGGCCTGGAATGACGGGCTATATCCCCTCAATGGAGCAGGGTTTGGCGATGGGAGCCTCTCCGAAACCAAAAACCTTGGTATTGGAACTGGAGGAGCCGGACGAGAAGGAACGGATGCTGTCAGCAAAACGTCGTGGTTTGCTCCGGTAGAAGAAGTGAGTGACTGCCCTGGTGGTGTGTGCCCAGTGCCCTGGGCCACTAAAGAAGAGACTCCTGTGGTCCAGGGGGATGTGGTTAACCATCCACCGCATTACACCGATGGCAAAGGTATCGAATGCATCAAAGCAATCGAGTCTGCTCTAACGGATGAAGAGTATCGTGGTTACCTAAAAGGCAATATTCAAAAATACGTGTGGCGTGAAAAACATAAAGGCGGCACAGAATCACTGAAGAAAGCTCAGTGGTATCTGGACCGCCTCATTCAACTTGACGAAGTTCAGAAGGGCTGAAGCTCATCGTCATCATCCTCGTCGTCGTCTCGATATCCACAGGCGGCGGCGAGTTCTGCTAACTCGAGATCGGTTGGATGATCCCAGTCGATCTCAATATTTTCAGCTGCCATGATGTCTTTGATGGCATGCCATTCCATCAGACGTTGGTGGTAAAGACTCAACAGAGCAAAACGGAGTTCTTCCCAAGTCATCTCTTCCGACTGAAGCTCGGCTTTGCGCATGGCAAATTGAAGCTCAAGAGGAAGTTCAAACTCCCGTGGTTCTACTGAACGCTCCATTCCGCTCTGCATTTGCTAGTTGCAATTATTCTAATGCTAGCCATTGAATATCAAATCGACGCACTCGTTGGCGAAATCCTCCCATGAATCGTCATCAATGCGAAAGCTGTTGGCAAATTCAGAAAGGATGTAAGGATTGATGCGTTCCTCCAGGGCACGGATTGCACGTACCTCATGGGGAGCGGCGCTGTAATTACGGAAGGCGGTCAATAAAACTTCGGTTGACGCCCAAGGACTGGTGTCCACGTCACGAAGGAAAAGACCCATTTCTTCCCTCCTGCGTTCCAGGAGGCCACCGACAACCTTGTGGTTTTGGTCAAAGATCCAACGACTCATCTCCGTGGTGGCGCTGGCAAAATCTTCCACTTCAAGGTGATCAATGATGTGGCTGTAGAGGAAGGACTCCCAGCCAACCGAGTGGATGAACGATACCAGGGCCTGGCGCATGTTGTCATCTAGCCCCAGGTTTTGACGCAGGAGTTGGGACTCAATGACATTGACCTCATGGAAGAGGTACTCTAGTGCTTTCTCCTTGCTGCAGCGCTGGCCTTGCTTGACGGGGGAACCATCGGGATAGAACTGGGTTCCAAACCCGATGGTGTAGGGCTCTGCGCCAGTGTGCGGATCTGGGTATGCCTTTTCGTTAAACCCTTCGTATTTACGAATTAGGTTAATGGCACGCGAAAGATCCGACATGGGGATAACTATTATTACCCCCAATATACATAATTTTTATTTACCTTGACCCCTCATCTTTTTACGGCCATGGTTAGGTAAAGAATTGCGACCTTGACCTTGACGCGTTTTCTTGGGTTTGGACTCAAGACGGACTGTAGTTGATTTGGGTTTTGCCATGCTGGTAAGGAATCAGCCAACGCAGCTTAGCGAGAAAATCACCACTTGGCTTTATCTACCACTTAACCTTATGCGACCAGTATCGTGCCGACATCTTGTCAGGGTTGGGATCCTGGGCGTTATGCCGGGCGTAGTATGATTTCTTACGTGCTTTGTCCTTAGCTGTTTTTGGGTTTTTACCAGCACCTTCTACGCCTTGCTGACCAAAGCGGATAATTTTTTCTTCGCCTCCTTCGCAAGCCTTGACAACGTGACTCTTGGTTGGATGGCCAGGAGTTTTCTGTGGCTTATTACAAGCCATCTTATCCTTCGCAATTTTAGCCGCTTTTGCAGCCTTCTTACGTTGTTCAGCCATCAACTAAATCCTTTAAAGAGAGATGTAAATTCACCAAGAATCTTTTGACCAGACTTGGATTTGTAATCTTCGTCTTTTGTCTCATCTTCAAATAGTTTAAAATAACTAGGCGCAGGTTTTTCTGTTGTCGTGCCCGTAGATTTATCTCCTTCATCAAAAAGGCTTTGAATTGAAACAAGGCTTTCAAATGGATCTTTACTAGATAAACCTGAGAACAAACTACTTGCTTTTAATCCCTTACCTGCTTGTGTTACTAATTCCATTTCACCGCGATCTATGTCAGTCATAAACTGTCCGTAAAACTCATCTTCGTTACCCTGGTACCCAGCATTTTTAAAGATCTTGTAAAGCGCTGTAGCATTTGGACTATCTGTAGGTTTAGCATCTTCAGGACGCTCAATGTACTCAACGCCTAGGCGCTCTTGGGTTGGGGTTAATTTTTTCTCATTTAAATATTTGAGTGATTCTCTAATTTCTTTAGCTGCTCCTGTTCTAAACGCGTCAACAATGTATTGTTTAACCTCAACAATACCCATATCCTTTTCGCTTAACCCGAGTGTTTTCAATAATTTATCCCATTCTTCTTTTTGTGCTTCAGGGCTAATACCCTCGAGTAACTTGTCGGCATATTCTTCTGGCGTCACAAAGTTTAAAAATGTGATATTTCCTATCTTTAATTTTTCATTTGTAATTTCTGGCAAGATTTTATTTTGGATATACTCATCGGCATCTTTTAAGGTAATCATATCTTTTGCTGGATCAAAACCAGCAGCAGCGCCTTTGACTTGATAGTGAAGCTTTGCAAACTGATTTTTGTCTGCGGGATTTAAACCGTAATAGTAAGCCCACTGGTTCCAGGTTCTATCAGTACCTGGTACTTTCTCAGTATCACCTTTTGTTTTTGCAAGTTCCCAATCAGCAGCAATCTCCGCCTTCTGCCTTTGGTATGTCTGGTATTTTGGATCGTCTTCTGTAAAGTTACCCTGTGGATCCCAATAGAAATCAGCATTAAAGTTCAATGGTGCGCTTGCTTTAATACCATCGAGATAAGCCTTGGAACGCACATCCGCAATATCTCTCAAGGAATCAAGAGCACTCTGCGTTTGAAAAACGTTTTGTTCGTTTTGCTTTACATCCATGTAGCTGACAAACTCACTCATGGATTTTGAGTTATCAAAACGAGGTTTTAAATAGCGGTCAATATAGTCTTTAGCAAACTCAGCATCAATTGTATAGGTAGAAGAAGCGTCTAAAGGATCTTCAACAGTAAGTCCCGATTTATAACGTTTAACCAGCTCATCATCAAACCATTTTTGCCAGTTATATACTGCATTGCTTCTACTTGGCACGCCAGTTGCGCCAAACAGGCTTTTTTCTAGGTTTTTCTGTGTCTTTTCGTTATCGCCCATCCAGCCAAAGACGCCACCAACACCGGTATCGCCCAAGATTGAATTGGAAATAGATTCATTGATTGTCATGATCTCATTGAGTCCTGGCAATCCTTTGTAAAAATCGTATTGCTGTTCTTGTAGTTTTGCTTTTTGAAGTTCTGCAGCAGCTTGCCTTAATGAATCCTGGGTCAAAGCACCAAACATTTTTTGTTGCTGCTTTTCTTTCTCGCCAAGAACAGTTGATAACCGTCCTTCCAATATGGTGGCACCCTTCGTCATTTTTACTTTGTCACGTAGACGATCTGGAATGTAGTCCAGTGTTGGTACAGGGAGCGTGCCTGCGTTGTATTCATTTTTTTGATCAGTGGGTAACGAGCTGTACCACTCTTTTAAAACATCAGGATTCTGTGCTTCTGCCCAATCTTTAATGTTGTCGAAACGATCAGCAAGCCCTAAAACTTGATCACGATAAGCTTGGTAATCGGCATCAGTTAAGACTTCTGTATATTTTTCTGTGATACCTGGACTTTGCGCAGCATTCCCTCGTTCACCAGCAGCCTTTCCTTGGGTCGTGTAGTACCAATGCAGATAAGAGTCCTTGCTATAACGGCCAACAACATCAAGATCAGGAAGAACATTTCCTGCAATAGAAACAGCTGCTTGTGCGTTATCCCATTGCTTGGCTGCATCAGCTCCACCCTTAGTATTGAGTTTGTAGTAGTCGACATCAAAGCCTCCTGTAGGAGGTTGTGCACCTTGTTTAAGGGGATCCCATTTGACCAACTTGTTTGTTAAGTAATCAGAGTTAAAACTATTAACGGCAGTGTCTACGTATGTTTTGTATTCATCTGCACTTAATAAACCTTGATTTCTTAAATCACTAAGACCAGATAAATCTAAGGAATTAAGCGTTGGAGCATATGTACCATCCTTTGCTGCGGCTAGTTTATTTTTGGTGTTTACGCTCCAGTTGTTAATGGCATTATTTTTATTGTTCAAGTTAGAGCCTTGAACATTTAATGAATTAGCAGCTTGATTACGGAGATTGTTTATGTTTGTGTTATAGGAATCAACTTCACTAACAACTTGTTTTTGCAGACCTACAATAAGACCGTTTACATCTTTGATGAACTGTGGATTTAAAGTGATGCCAGCTAATTGATCACCTGCGCCACCGCCTTTATCCGTAAGGGTGTATTTCGTCCAACCAGAACCTGACTTTGCTGTATCACTACTATCAACGGCGGCACCGTTGCTAACACGCACCCACAAATCACGTGTTTTCGTTACTTGTGCAGTTGTCGTATATGGATAACTACTGGCGAAATCCCATCCTGTGTAATCTGTTTTTGCATTGGTAGGAAGAGAGTAAGTTTGCCAGCCTCCTTGCGGTGTCCAATAAGCCATTACTTAGCACTCACCAAAAATAAAAACAGATTCTTGTTTGATCCAGGCTTCAATCCTATCAAGAGTTGCAGAAGAAAAGAACTCTTGTTTTTGGAACCAATTTTTCATATCCTCGGATCCTTTATGTGCGTTGCAACGGCGGCAACAAGGAATTAAATTATGTCGGTTAGACGAGCCAGACTTGAAGCGTGGAATAATATGATCCAGGCTTGTGGCAGCATCTCCACAATAACCACACTTATAGTCCCAGGCTTGGTATATACTTTCTCTAAAACGTTTCTTGGCAAGTTTAGGTGTTAATTCAACTAGCAGGGCGAGGGGCTCGTGCTCGTTGCAAAACATGCTCTTCGATTGCCGTTAATTTATTCTAATTTCCCAATACACTTTCTACTGCAAAGCAAAGACATTAAACTTTGGTTAAGACCGTTGACAGGGTCTTGACTCACGATAAGGTATATGAGTAACCACCGCCACACCAATGGCTAAGCACCCTGGCTGGGTCTCTGCTCAGCAGCTAGAAGAACTCCTTGGCATTGACCGCAAGACGCTCTTCAAGTATCGCGACGATGGCACCCTGAAGCTTGGCCCCCACTACGCGGCATTTCCGGAGACCCGTTCCAGGGATAGTTACCGTTGGAATGTAACAGCCGTCAGGAAACACCTGCAAAAACAGGGTATGATGCCGGCAGCCGCTTAGACTGCCTATAGTGATTCTTGCGGATTTTGTGAGCGAGTACTAGGTCAGTAATGTTGAACTCAACATTCTGAAAAGCCATAGCCTCGTACATGGACGAACTGATGGACGGCAAGCAGCTCTGCAAATTGCGGGGCTGTTTTTCTTTTAGACCAAACAAGAAAACCCACTGTGGATGAAGTGGGCGGACAAGACGCTTTTTACCAGGGACAGAGATGGAAAGATCTGGTTCCCAGTCAAGGTCACTCAGCTCTTCTGGCTTTAGGCCGTAAGTGGCGACCATACCATAAAGCCAGGCGATGTCTTTTGTTTTACGGCTGGATGCTAAGCGGAAGTACTCATCCACTATCCGCTGATCCAGGGGCGGTTGGTGAGTCATGGGTGGTATGAGCTAAGTAACCGCACCATACCGAAAGGTGGGTACCGCTCGCAAGGGGTAAAGGAATCCTTAATAAGTCCAGGGGGACTTAATAAAAGTATACAATACTTCTAGGGTGTATACTCTTGTCCGTTCTTGTCTAGCATTGTAAAGTTTTGAATTTCAATGCGATCAGTTGCAAAGTTAAATAGACGTTGAAGCATTGGAAAGATCATTGGCGATTGACAGTTATAAGGCGGTACATCCATTTTTGATAGCGCTCTTTTTGTTTCATTAAATTCACGCAGGCTTTGTTGTTCTTTCTGTGCTTTTGCAACAAGCTCTTGCTCCCATGCCGTCATACTTCCAATGCCAACAGGAAAGTCAGATGGTTCTGGGGGGAAGACTTGATCTTTAAACTTGATGGCATAAATGTGCTTGCAATACCTAAGTTCATCTAGTAGCGGTTGCCATGAATCTTCAACTGCTGTAATCGTAATTTGTTCAATTGAATCTTTATCGGTAAACTCCGTGATTGATGCGTAATCGTTATAAGCTGGCATACCATCAGCCCTGGAACCTGTCACGGCCATGTTTGACGTACTCCTGGTGTAAGTAGATCCAAACTCTCTATAAACGCCAGGGTTATCTCGGGTTGATTTTGTACTGCCAACAGAACTATCAGTTATTTCGTAGTCAAGCTCAAAACCCTCCGGAGAAATAACTTCAAGAGCCCTATTTTGATCTACGCGCGTCATCGCATTGTTATCAAGGATTCCGTCTCTTTTTGTTAATTCAAAACGCCCTGGCTTGATACTTGAAAGTCCTGTGCGTGGGAATTGTTTTTTATTGCTTTCACCGGCAGTAGCAGCAAAGGAGTAGTCTCTACGCGTAAAATCTTGACAGGTACAGCTGTACCTTGAACCAGTAATTAAGTAGCGCCCAGGTGTAAAACCTACAGGAGAAGGTGTTACAAAAACGGCATCTGGAGTGACCTGCACAGAGCCAGCTTTTTTGAATGTCAAAACACCCGTATTCTGATTGATAGCAACAACAACAGCTTGTACATAACCATACCTTCTTTGTGTTGCTGGATTGATTGTGTCTTTATTGATAATGTCCCCATCTACTGCAACAATACGATCTTCAAAAATCTCTGTATTAGCAGGTTTCAAGCCATCAGGTTCCCCTGGGACTGGAATATAAAAAGGTGCGGGAAGTGGGTTAGAAGCGCTCCAGGTACCAGCGAGCTTCACATACCAATAGTTTGCATCTTCTGTGACCGATTCAATGAATAATTTTTGTGTACTGACGGGATCGGTTAGTTTATCGCACCGTACAGAACCTGCATAACGCCATATAGCCCAATGCATCCCAAGCTCTTTATTGGATGTTGGATAACCAACAAAAGCACCTGAAATTACAGGGGAAAGATTGCCGCTTGTTGTGGCGTTTAGAATATTGTAACGAAATTGATAACTGTAATCGTTGTTATGTGTTGTTGCTGTTGCAAGTTCATAACCCCTTCTCCAGCGTGACCAGGCTGATTCCCTGTTTATAGTGTACAGAGAATCAGGAACTGATCCGCGAGAAAACTCGGTCGTTATTGGTTTAACGGCCCTTGGGTCAAAAACGTGAGACGTTTGAAAATTACCAAAAGAGCTTCCACTCTTCTTGGCCATAATTAGAAGAAGCCGCCTTGAGCAATAACATGTGCCCCTGGAATATAACCAGAGATATTGGGACCATCTGGAAATACACCAACGTAAATGCGGTCGCCTCGTTCCAGGTAGATACCTTTATTACGTAAGGGAGCAGTGGAACCTAAGCCAGTGGTATTGCCTGCTTGTGCAACAGGAGCAGCAAGCTGAGGCATCAGATCAGAACAATCGACAGTACCGCTATTAGCTGGAAGAGTTTTAGCGAACAGTACACGGTAATCACCAGAGGCTGGGATAGGTGTCGTCGTATTACGTGTGTGATAAAACACAAAGGTTACGGCCGGTTGATAACCGTAAGCAACACCGTTATATGCAAAGCCACTGGAGGTGCCGCCCGAGTACACTAACGCGGTATTCACACCGGTAAGAGTTGTGGCACCTGTATAAGTGTAGTATCCGTAACCGCTGCCAGGTGCCGTAGCTAAGACCCCAGTGGCAGCAACAAACACAACCTGACCACTGACAAGAGATATAACAGTGCCAGAAGTCGAAGCATTAACGGTGTAATCTGGGCCACGATAGAAATCATTGCGGCTGATAGTAATAGAGTCAATAACACCGCCGTTGTTATTGTCTTCTTGTAAGTTGGCATCCATGTCCACAAGGATCGATGGAGCCTGACCGCCTTGTACAAAAAGAGTATTGGCAGCAGAACTACCAACGGTCTGGGTCGTTACACGAACTGAATCGAATAACGGCCGATCAATAAGCAATGGTTGCTTGTTCGTGCTAGTTGATGCCAAGACTCTATTACCTTGTTTTTATCTATTATAGATGTTATGCGCTGAGAGGTCCAAAAACACGCAAGAAATTAGCAAAAGAAGAAGTAGGAGTTTCACGCCGTTCAGGTAATGGCATGAACTCTGGTTGGTTTTCTAGCAAAGCTAATATCTCGGGATTTTGTCCTGCTAATGCAGTATCAAAATCGCTCTCCACTGCTGTTGTTGCCGGAGAAGCATCTGTTTCAAGAGCTTCACTTCTTGGCCCTAGCTTTTGCCACCATTGTGTTTTAGCTGGACCTGACTCACTAAAGAAAGTATTCTCCCTTAAATAAGGCGATAACTTTTGTCTCTTTAGTTCTGCGGGAGGCAAGTATTGAATACGACCACCAACTTGCACTGGAATTAAATTGTCTGCGTATTTCGTCAACAACCCTTGTTGCTGAAGATATGAAGTTGATCGGAAATCAGTTGCACCACGCAATTGTTGTGCAGTTTGCCGGAGAAGATTTAAACCTTCTGGTGAATTGTAGAATTGACGCGCTTGAGCACCGCTTTCCTTTTGCGGTTTTTTAAGAACAGCGTACTGATTTGGATTCAACAACCAGCTTTGCCAATTTTTACCGTAACCAGGGTGATGGTAGCGATTTAAAATTGAAGCAACAGTACCAGGCTTGGCTCCATAAGTAGGATCTCTAGCCTCTTGAGTACCAATACGAAAAGCTGCATTCAAAAAATCCTGAGGAAATATTGAAGCAAGTCCTGCGGGTGCTGGCATTGTCTTTAAATCTGTTGGTTTCTGTTCTGGAGTTTCAATAACTCCCGGTAAGCAAGGCCCGGATTTTGTTTTGCCCAGTCCATCAGAGCTTTGTCGCTCATCCCTGCACTGCCACCTAGTTCTTTCAGACGACGCTGAAGCTCTCCACCCTGCTCCATGCTCCTACCCAATTTGAGCTTGCCTTGAGACCAGGGATAAAGACTGTTTGTACTGCAACAACTAGGCTTAGTTTGGCAGCAAGGCGCTTAACAAAATTGGGACAAAGGATCATTGGTTTAAAGCAACAACACTGGCCCCCGTGAATCAAAGATTCGTGTCCAGTTGGATTGGGCTTACATGCTAGGCAATGCCAAGGGTATTATTTTTTATTGACTTGGTTCAGAAGTTTTTGAAAGTCTTCTGGACTCATGTTTTCAAAACGAGGATCAGCAAAGTTCATCAACGGTGCACCTTCACCACCAATGTAGTTAGGGCTTGCTGGGTTCAAAGACTGATCAATTTGTGGTACCAGGGGAGAAGGACCTAATGTTGGTGCGCCTACTTGTTGTCCAGGGGCAGATCCAGATTGATACCCAAACGTTTTGTCCATCAGAGGATTAAAAGCACCAACCGCACCGCCAGGTTGTGCCATAGGCGTATTGCCATATTTCTTTTGCCACATCTGCATGCCGATATCTTCTGCAGATTGCACTTGTTCTGCTGTTGCACCAGGTGCTACTGCTTTCAGGCGAGCAGCCTCATAACGCTGAAGCTCGGGATCTTGAGCAGTTAACTGAGCAACACGAGAAGTTTCTGCGGCTTGGGCACGTTCTGCTGGAGTGCCGCCAATGGGGCGAAATCCTTGTTCTTGAATAAAACGTCCTTGCGATCCAGGGGTATTTAAAGAACTTAATGTTGCGCTGGAACCTGTTTGATTAAGTTGTTGCCATCCATAGTTATCGCCACCCCAGTAAACTGGTTTGCCATTTAACACAGCTTGCGTGCCGACAGGCCTTGATCCACTGGTCTTACTAGAAGGTCTTGTATTAGGAATAAAAGGAGCAGCTAAAAACCCTAAAGGAGTTGCCATTTCTAATGCGCCACCCCACCCTTTGTTTTCTTGCTCTTTCCCAAACTGTTGGATAGCTTGCGGTGTAATTTGCCCAAAAAATCTATCAACTGCGGGGCCTACTCTGTTTAATGCGCCTTCGATTTGATCAGTAGCGGCAATTCCAACTCCTAAAGCGCCGCCACCAACAACTGCAGTGCCCCCTACAGCATAAGGAGAAACCCCTTTTGTTGCTACTCTTGCCGGAGGTGAAGGTAGTCCAGGGGCTTGTACGGGTCTACCCGGAAAACTCCGAAGAGGTTGAGTCGGAGTAAATCGACGCTGACTTAACAGATCAAAAGGTCCCAGCTTGCCTACAGACCTATTAAGAACAGGCGCGATTAAATCACCGCCTTTTTTCTTCATAGCTTGCTGTATTAACTGCTGTATAAAATTAGGCATAATTACCTCCAGACCTCATGTAAATAAATGCGTGAACCCACGGCCGTATCAGCCGGACCTGGTAAGCTCTGAATAAATTCAGCGCCAGAACGCTCGTAACGGTAACGAGCTTGGAACGGATCCTTGTAGTTAGGTACGTAAAGGATGTTGGCTAAACGATTGGTTTCGTAGAGATAGATCTCGTCCCAAACCTTAAGCGCCTCTTTGGCATTGCTAGATCTAATTGTACGATCAACGTCACCAGCAATACTTTCAAGACGAGTAGAAGGCGAAGTAGCAACTTCAGTCTTCTTTTCAGCTGTGTTACAGCGACCAATTTGAATAACGATCTTATCGTAGAAATACGAATCAGGAACCGTATTCATAGCTTCTTCAAGCCGACTGTAGTCACCAGCGGGCACCGACACAGTAAAATACCCTAGATGGTAACGTACTCTGCTTTTGTCAAAATCAGACAGCTGCACAACCATGCCTCCAGTACACACATTCTAAAACAGGAAGCTCATGGCAAAAAGAGAGATTAATCCAAAAACAGGCAAGCCCTATGCGTTTGGCGACGTACGAGAAGATGGTTATATTTTCAGGCAATGGGGCAAAATAAAAGCTGATGGTTTTCAGCAGGCTTTGTGGATGAGCCCGGAAGCCTTCGAACGCAATAGACAAGAAAGACTTCGCTACCATAGAGAGAAAACAAAAGAGCTTAGGCAGTGGGTGAATAAATTGAAAGTGTTTTATGGTTGCGCAGTTTGCGGATATAATCAAGAAGCAGAAGGCTTGGACATTGATCACTTACGAGATAAGTGTTTCAACATTGGAGGCGAGCTAAAAACAAGCAAGAAGAGAGTAATTGAAGAAATTCAAAAATGCCAAATTTTATGTGGCACTTGTCACAATATAAAAACAAGGGCTCCAGG
>JACCDX010339545.1_pt1 | contig 26344 bp, 28 predicted proteins | sample 7449681 | NCBI WGS metagenome assembly JACCDX01 (sample SAMN15323450, study PRJNA562643) | freshwater metagenome | isolation source: river surface water | place: USA:Blue River Watershed | collected 2017-08-18
GCAATCATGAAATCTGAATCTTTATCAGAAATAAGTTTGACACAGATTTTAAAAGCGGTTTTTTCGTGTAATTCCACTTCTTCGTAAGTTTTCATTGCTGAAGAACGACCAACTCTACTTATTCGTACTTTAAAACGTTTGTAGAGTCTTCTAAATAATTTTTTCATCTATATGTTTATTTGTTTCTACAAATATATGAATTATTTAGATTAAAAAAAATTTTCTGGAAAAAAAATTTTTAAAATTAACAATATGCCCCTGAACAATGTTTTTTTCCGTCGAGGCCAGGTTTTTTACCTTTACATACTTGTACCGCATATCCATTGGCATATGCTGAAGGATAAACATCATATTTTGCTTTTGCAGCCGCTTTACCTCTAGCACAAAGTTTTGTACCTGTTTTTTTACGACCTTCCATCATAACTATATCTTTATCATCAATGTTCATAGAAAGTTCCATACCATCTTTTTTAGATTCATTCATTAGAAAATCAAAAACTTGATCCATGTTATTTTTAGCTTCAGCAATGTGATCTTGAGCCCAATCGTGACCATTCTCTAAAATTCCCTCAACCATATCACGATCTAAATCTAACAATAAATCACATTGTCTTCTCATTTGTTCTAAATTAGAGAAAAACATATATCTTGAAGAATGCTCCTCATGAGTTTCTCTAATAACTTTTCTAATAATTCTATCTAAATTTCTCATATTCTAATTATTTAATCCGTCTATTCCACCTAATGCCACCGCATTCATTTGAACAACATTCATCCCATAATTATTAGTCCATACAGGATGTGGTAAGTCTAAAGTTACGGTATTACCCGAACAATCGAGAACGCAAAGAACATACTCAGGATTTGCCTCAATAGTATTCTCAGTAAAACATTCAGCACAACCTTCACTATATTCTGTTATACCTGTATAGTAAGCAATTTCAGATTCGGCTAAACCACTTACCGTACCACACATTATCATTTCATTTGAGCCACTGAATGAATAGACATCACCATTTGATGCAGGACCATCAATTAAAACTTCGACGTTTCCTCCTGTGTTACATAATTCTAAGTTATAAATTCCTATTGCCATTTCTTTTTTATAATAAATACTTTTATTTTTTGTTTACGATCTGAAATTGTATTTGTTTTTTGTAGGTGTTTATTTGACCTGTTGATTTAACCTGAATATCAATAAAATATTCATTTGGTATTTTATCTCTAGTATCAAACATAAAGTAATATTCATTTGGAGTCCTATTTAATTTAGTCCAATCCTGTACGATAACTTCAGTTCTTCCTTCATTAACATAAACCCTATATGATGCATCTACATTTGGTAATAATTTGTTTGTGGTATATGCCTCTTTAATTATTACACCAACTTTTCTTAAATCAGAATTTAATATTTTTTCATTTTGTAATATACCATAATAATCAAACCCAAATTTTTGAGGTTCGTTTGCCGATATCCCAATTTGGATTGATTTTTTGGTAGGGTATATTGTAAAGTCATTAATCACATTAGGTAATGGAATACCGTTCAGTAATATATTCGACCAGGTATCGGTAAATATACACGGTGTTTTATATCCTAATAATGCAGGAATTGTAATTTCATATACACCTTGAGTTCTTCTACAACTTGGTAAGTTTATAAGACCTTGTATTGGTACACCACTAGCATCACTAATAGTAACTAAAGGGTTTTGATCCAAATTCATGAAATTACCATCTTCAAAAACATAGAGATAAAGTTTGTTTGTTTTACCTAAAGTAAAATAATTTCTATCGTCTTGGATTAAGTCGTCATAAGTTGTTTCTAAAAATGGTTCGTAGAATGTTTGTGTGTGTCGTGTAAAAAACCCAACTGAATAACTTCCCTCAGTGCCTGTTAATAATTCTACTTGAGGAAGATATGCAATTCCCCAACCAACATTATTAGGTATATTACCATTTAAAAGAGAATTAATTTCATTGGTCATGTCAAATTCTATATTTTCATCACCAAATTGAAAATGTTGTATATCAACAATTGTAATTGCCGAAAAAGGGTAGTTACCTAAATTTAAATTATTGTATATCCCTGGTTGACCCCAAGTACCAATTGTTGTTGTTTGATACCAATTTGATGGTCTAACAGAATAGTTTTTATCACTTTCAAAAGGGTCTTTAATATCATAAAAATCATAACCAACACCCTCATCCCAATATTGAGGTTTATTTGGATCTTCGTCCAAATAAGGTATTCTAAATAAAATTAAATCAAATGATGTTGCCCTTAATCTACCATCAGGTGTTGATGTATTAAGTAAATCTTTATCAAAATAAGAAGTATTGGTCATCTTTAAAGTATGTCTCATTCCTGAAATTTGACAATCTAAAGAAATAACTCCTGTTAATATTTTTTGTTTTAAAAGTTCTAGATCTAAATCAAATATGAATCTTGAATATCCTGTGGGATCTGCAACACCTCCATTACCATAAAATAACTCCATAACAGGATTACGTCCTGTATTAACGTAGCTATTTGAAACAATTGTGTTGTTTTTACTAAAGTAAGAATTATTAATTGACATTTAGGTTTTATTAATAAATATCAATTAATTCGGATATTTTGATTAAGAATTGAGTTATCGGCATCTTGTATCAACTTTCTTATATCGTCGATACTAGTTCCGTCAGTTCCAATAGGAATTGGGGCTTTATTAATGTTGTGTACGTGTGACCCTAAAAAGTTTACAATTACATTTAATAACTTCATTAATTGATCACCTCTAACCATTGGATCTGTTCTGTCTACAATTTCCTCAGTAAACTTTACTTGGTCAATGCCGTACAATGATTCTTGTAAGTTTATTTTTTGACCTTTGGATGGAATTTGTGTTTTATGAGATAATAAATAGATATTGTCAGCCCCCAAAACACTATAAGATGTTGGGTTAGGTCTATACTCACTTACATTAATATCAATTTTTCTTTCTGATTGTTGTTGACCTAAAATACCTCTTGACCACACTAAAAAATTTCCTGAATCAATGTCATAAGGATTTAGTTTAATTTTTTTATTAAATCTCGAAACCATTGCAAAATTTGTAGTTCCTGTTGAATTTAGGGTGTCTATGTTACTTTTACTTGGTCTTACATAAAAAGGGAATTGATTTTCTAAAAATAGGTCAGGTTGTGGTGGATACATTGGATATCCGTCGATTTTAATTTTACCGTCATTAACATTATCTATAAAAGTGTTGATTATATTTGAAGCTGAGTCAAAAGTCAAACCTGTAAAATATAATTCGTAATCCGTCGCACTTTTAAAATTATCAATATTACTAGTTAAAGTAAGATACAAAGTTGTTGTGAGTACATTAGGTGTTAGAGTATACATTTTAATATTTCCATTATAAAATGTATCACCTGTTACTCCACCACCAATAGTGTTACCACTTATAAAAACACTATTTGTCATTTCCCACTCAATTAATTTTTTAACTTGTAATGGTTTGTTTTCACTTACATTTACGGTTTCAGTAGGTAATGCTACTCTCTCTAAGTCAAAATTTGATACTTGTAAAAATGCCCAATTAGGGTTTTTTTCTGGTGGTTTCGATATACTTGGTTGAAAAGTGTTTTTTCCTGATCTAACCAAAACTGCATCTTGTTTTACAACAACGTCAGAAGTTCCTCTTCCTAATAAGGCATTATCCCCTGGTTCAGGATATATTCCATAAACTTCAGGGATAGTAACACCATCTGTGTCACGTAAAGCGTATGATTGTTTCATATACTCACCACTAGATAACATACTTTGTGATGCAACATAAGTCTCTAATAAATTATTTTGTGGTTTTTGAATTGGTCCTTGTATGTAAAATTTTGAATTACCTGTTCTTTCTTTAATATTAGAATAGAAAACGTGAACATATTCTCCCTTTTCTGGTGTTTGTGAAAGATAATAAGGAAGTAAAGGTAAAAAAATCAATGGGTCCTTTGAGGTCCATTGTTCCTTAACAGGTATGTTCCCATTATTTGGTAATATATCCTTCTTTGTTTCTTGTTTAGGAAATACTCTAAGTCTACCTAACATCAAAGGATCTCTATTGTCTATAACCTCTCCCTGAAATATTTGCCTATTTTCAAAAATCATGATCTATTTTTATATTCTTTATGTAATAAATTATAGGTATATTCTAATTTATCTAAATGATCAGACATCTTTAAAAGAGTCTCTTTTGTGTAATTAAAATCTTTCTCAACGAACTGTAAAGCCAATAATAAATCTTTATTGGATGAGTCTTTATAATTTCTTATAATTTCTAAAATTTTTGTGGACTCTACTTTTTCCGATTCTATTTTAAGCTGGTTTTCCATATCCTTTTTGTGGTGTTGTTATAAATAATGGTGTTACCGTTAATGGTGGTATTGCAATTATTGCCTTACCATTTTGAGTGTTTTCTTGATCCATTCCGTCAATTATTGCAAAAATTGATGCCATAAACTCATTTGGACTTCCGTCAGGCATAGGTCCCGTTGGGATACCTAATTCATCTAATTGTTGTGTAACATTGATATACGCTCTGGTTGGTGAATACCCGTCTAATAATCTTGATGCGAACAATAAAGGTAAAGGAACATCCGCACCTTTATTTTTTTCTATACTTGATATCTTTTTTTTCAGTGCTAAATCTAAAAGTTTAGTTAAATCATCCACAATACTTTTACAATCCCTAAAATCTTTTAAAATTTTAACACCTATACCAATACCTAATATTGTTAGTGGGAAAATCATGTTTTTAATTCTTTTTTTAGACTCAACACTAATGTCTATTTTTAACTCTTTGATTAATTTAATAATATCTTTCTTTACGATATTAAAGAGTACTTTAGTAAAAATTGCACCAACCCTACTAACAAACTCAATAAAAAACGTTTTAAAATTTTTCATAAAATCTTCTAAGGTCACTGTAGTATCAACTAAAACACTATTACCAATTGACTTTGCAACATACATAAATGGGAGTAAAACCTTTGGACTAAGTATTGCGGTAATTAAAGCTTTTGGGAACTCTTTAATCCACGCATCGTCAAATGCTAATTTATATCTACCGTCAGTGGCGTTATAAATTACTGCTGAAGTTTCATCTAAAAAATTTGTTTGATTAGTTCCTTGAACAAAATCAATTGATAATAAAGAATCAACAACCGCTTCAGTGTTCATCTCAATATTCACATTCTCACAATCCTCAAGTTGGAAAATGTTTCTTTTGATATTTGATGTATTTTCCTCAATAATCCTTAATTCCAATTCACTTAATTCAAAAAAGGAATCGTCAATTAGATCGTTTTCAGAAACTTTAGCCTTACCTGATACATCTATCGCTGCGGTAGTGTCGTAACATAGACCCAAACATCTTTGAGTTATTTTTAAAAATTTTTGAAATGCCGTAATTTGAGCCTTACTACTATCTTTATATGAAGATATTGATCCTGTAATTATGTTTACTAATTGAGTAAAAAAATTCTTTTGGTCAAACAAATCAATGGTTTCAAAATAATCATTCAAAAATTGATCAACATTTAATGGTGTTGCTCTTGTACTACTTGTCATTTTGATAAAGTTTCCTGTCTCAATATTACCGTTTTGAGGGTTAGTGTAACTTTGTACATATTCGTAGTTAAAAACAGCTTGTCCTGATTTACCGACATAATCAGTACCCGCAACTAAATTTACCGGTTGATTTAAATTTTGTATCCTATCATAAAGAGATTTGTTCATTGAGAAGGGAGGTACAAAATATGATATGGGTGGTTTTTCGTATATTAATTTCCCCAATTTTGTATCAGCACTTACAGTAAGAAATTCAAAATAATCTATTGATTGTAATTTTATGTATTGTGTTTGATTAAAATTTATTTGAAAATCAGTAGAACACCCTAATGTTTTAATTATAACATCAATAAGAATTTCTTTTAAATCTGGTTTGATTTCTTGAAGTGCTTTTGTCAGTGTTTTTTTTACGTAGGAATTCGTTTCGGCACCACTACCCCTTGCAAGTTTTATAAGGTTTGCTAATTCTTCAAATGAAGTTTTAACATCGTGTTGATATTGTTGTTTGTTTTCTGACCATTCAGAAAGTTGTGTTTTTAAGTATTTTTCACTTTTATCAAAAGAGTCAGACGCCTTTTTTTTTAATTTTTTTTGCGAATCTTTTAATTCTCTATACTTAGGAAAAACTTGTGCGGCTTTGTCAACTCTTTTAAAACCTTGAGATATATCAACTTCAGCCATTTTTATTTACCCATTTTATATTTGTTATCAGAATTTACATCCTTCATTAATAAATTTTGTAAAACCTCATCATCCATTTCCAAATCAGATAATTTGAAATCGTCTTCTTTTTCTGTCGATTTTTGCCACATAGCAGATTGTAATTTAGCAAGGGTTAATTTTTTTTCGACACAATCGTTGATTATCTTTTGTTGTTTTTCAATTACAGGGCCTATAAGAGTCATATCTTCAGGTTCCTTCATCATTGTCAACATTTTATTTTGGATTCTAATTGCTGTATTTCTTTGTTCTACAAGTTCATTATAGATTTCTTGCATTAAAGACAACATTGAGTCCTTAGATAAATTAATTTGTTTTTTTGTTGGTCTTGGCATACTCTATAAATATTATTTTTTAAGTATTTCTTGAACTAGTTCGAAATAAATTTTTTTATACTTCTTAAGAGAAGTTCTAATTTCTTTAGTAGATAAGTTAGTCATCTCTCTTAATTCAAACAGTATAATATTTTTATTAAATTTATTATTATTTGAATCTGGAAATATTGTTCCATAATTTTCAAATATGTCATAAATTGCCGATCCTAATTTAAATTCTTGTTCCGTAATGTTTTCAGTCTCCAAAGAATTTTTTAATCTATCTAAAAATTTTTTAATTATAAATTCAGAACTTAAATTGTCATCGTCGATGTAATATGCCATACTCATGTTATTTGATAAATCTGAAGAAATATCTTCGTAAGAAATTTTACGATTCATTTCTTTTTGGTCTTTCATTATTTGACCCATCAAATAATTTTTACAAATTGTACCAAAGTAAGAATAAGCCTTCTTTTCTTTAGAAGGCTTAAACTTTTCTATCTTTGTCATTAAAAAGGAATGCGTGTCATTATGAATTTCATCATAATTCATGTCCTTCCTGTATAATTTATATCTTCTAATAATTGAAGATATCATTTTATCTAAAGGTTCTCTCAAAAACTCATTGTAGATTTTATTTCTTTCATGTTGAGTTTCTGCCACTAAAAACAATCTGACCGCAGTTTCCTCTCTTTCGTCAAAATAATTATTAGTCTTTGGTTTCCTACCTTTCTTCTTCTTTTCTATTGATTCTATTGATTCATTTTCTACGATCAAACTTCTTGTGGTTCATAATTTATATCTCTTTCTTCACTATAGAAATATTCTTTTTTCGCTGAATCAATCCAAAATTTAACCTCGTCTGCACTTAATTTATCATCACCATTTTTGTAATTCCAAAAAATGGATCCTAATCTTAAATTCATATGTTTGTAACCAATTCTTGGAATTGTCATTATTTTTACTGAATTATGTGTCAAACGTAAAAATAATTCATAGCCAAAAGTTAATTTAATATTAGATTTAAGACCTCCCAATTTCAAAAATGTTTCTTTTTTTATAACCATACCTGAAATTTGGAAATTTTGGAAAGTTTGTAAAATTTCATTAGAAAGTATTCCTATCTCATTAGTTATGTTTGCTGCAAAAGTTGCCTCGTTTGTAAATCCTGCAAAGACTGCTTTATCATCAACATCTACAACAATTGGTAAAAATGCGTCAACATCACTATAAATATCCATATAATTATTTGCGTTTTTAAACCATATTTTTGAATACTCATCGTCAAACTCAAGTATTGAAACCCAATTAGATTTTGACACCTCAACCCCTCTATTTACTTGTTTAGAAAAATTTGGTTCATTTGTCCATTTTTCTAAAACAACATTAATACCATCAAAATCAAAACTTTGTAAAAAACTTTCTAATATTGATTCATCACAATAAACAATTACTAATTCTTGAAAGTAATCTTTTTGATTTTTTAATGATTGGATACTTTTCTCAAAAAAAGAGTTAAAGTCATATGCCGAACTTGTCTTGATCGGTAATACTACCGAAATTGTATTTTTGTTTTCCATAATTATTCTACTGTTTGAAGTTTATTCAATTGATTTTCGAAACCTTCTAATCTTGTCATTATCATTCTATTAAATAATTCCACAACACTGCTTTCGAATTTTTCTTTAGTGTTAAGTGAGTCTGTTGTTTTTTTCATATTTTCATATAAAGCCGGATTAATATTATCCTCTAACCAATTTTGTATGAAATCAGAAATAACATCCGTTAGTATTGTTTTGTTATTAACCCAAACACCATTATCTTCATTCATCCATGAAGGTACAATATCAGGAACTAACCCAATTACTGGTATGTTCATTTTCATAGATTCCAACGGGAAAGTCCCATAAGAACTTTGTTGATCAACCCAAATAGAACAGAAACTATCTTTCATTGCTTCGGAAAATTCTTTCTCTGAAAGACCTCTTAAATCTCTAAAAGTGAACCATCTGTACTGAGGAAACTTAGCGTAAAATGATTTAATTAAATTTACCGTATCTCTATGTTCTCTTGTGTGAACATTGATAATTGTTTTAGCCGGTAATTCATTAGGTACAAATGTTTCAGAAATAACTGGCTCAATAACATCAAAAGAAATGTTTCTCATTTGAGTTTCTAAAAATTCTTTTTGTTTTTCCGATGTTGTTATACACTTTAAGAACCCTAAAGAACTCCAAGTTTGACCAGGTTGTAATGTTTCAAATACATAGTCATAGGATTGTGATAAAACAATTTTACCACAAGGTAATTTTGTAATTTGATCCATGACAAATCCATAAATTTCAGGGATAACAATTAGATCTTCAGGTGAAATTTCTAAATTTGTACCCTCAATTGATTTATGTTCTAAGGTCATATATTCTTCGTCCGTCCAAGACGACACCCCATAATAGTCAGGTTTTTCATGAAGTATAATAGGATTGTAACCATTATTTTTTAATGACATAGCCATCTGATAAATGTATTTAACAGACGCTTTCGCATTACCTTTTGTGTCTTGCACTAAGAAATAAATTCTGGATCTTTTCTCCTTCATGTTGGAGATTGCTTTTTCTAATTTAGAAATTTGTTCGTTAGTCATGATTTATTTATATTTTGTTTATTATTTTATTGAATAATAATGTGTTAAATGACAATTTAAAAGGTATTGTCAGTTCACTATTATTTGGTCCTAATTTTTCATCAACAGTCTCAACCTCAGTTAAAATTGTATCTAATAACATTTTAACCACTTCGTATTTAACTAAGTGTATTTGAGTCTCTCCTGATGGAGACTCAATTTGTAATTCTCTATCTAATTTATCTAAATCGATATAGTAGTTTTCGTTTAAAATTTTAATCATTTTTTAAAATTCCCTCAATTATAGTTTTAAATTCGGAAAGTGAAGATATCTCAAATTCTGAACTTATATGTTTATTGTAATTTGTGTTATATTTAATAACAATCTTACCATCATTTTTTTCTAATAATAGAGTAGGATCTGCGGTAAGTAAAATATCTATTTCTTTCCACATATTATTTTTTGTTATTTCACTAAAAAATAAAACTTTCTCAACTAAACAACCAAACTTAGAAAGGAAAAATAAAGACGCTGGTTTCGATTTACCAATTTCATTTGAAACAATTGTTATATCAACTTCATCCCTAAGATCTAAATATAGATCATTGAATAAATTGAAGGTATTCATCTCAGTTGATGGTGCATGTCCAAACAATTCCATTGTATAATCTTCATACATAAAACTGAAAAGTTCTTCCTTATTTTTAAAAGAAAAATGTTTTTCTAAATCAAGACTCGACACATCAGATAAAAATTTGTATTCAAAAGGACTCTCTTCAAATTCTACAATTTCAGTATTTCCTGATGAATCTATATTATATGTCTGAAGCGAAAAACTACTATCATCGGATTCTATTAAATATTTTTCATATAACTGAGTAAATTTTGTTATAGTATCTCTTAAAACACCATTAAGATCAATCCCTATCCTCATCATACTTTTGTAAAATTTTAGTAATAATTGGATTTCTAACTCCGTCTTTATCTCCGAATTCAAAAATACCAATTCCATTTATCCCATTGAATCTTGTTAAAGCGTCATACAAACCTGAATGTTTTTTATCTTTATAACGGTCTGTTTGCTCAATATCTCCGGAAATAAAGAATTTAGTATTAGTACCAATTCTTGTCAATAGTAATTTCATTTGTTTTGGGGTTGCGTTTTGAGCTTCCTCAAAAATTAAAATAGAATTGTCTATTGTCATACCTCTCATATATGCCAAAGCAAACACCTCAACAATTTCCGCCTCTTTTAATTTTTCTCTTGCTTCTTTACCAATAATTTTATTAAGAAGATAATAAGATGGAAAAATATAAGGATCTAATTTTTCTTCTAAATTTCCTGGTAATGCACCTAACTTTTCTTCGGCCTCTACTGCTGGTCTTACAATAATGATCTTATCATAACCGTTACCCTCGTCTAACAACAGATCCACTGCGGTTTTCATTGCGATATAACTTTTCCCAACACCCGCAGGACCCGAACAAATAGTTATTTGATTATTTAATAAAGTTTCGTAATAAATTTTTTGGTTTTCAGTTAAAAATTTACTCTTAGGTCTTTTTTTAACTACTTGAGAGATTATATCTCTTTTAGAATTTAAAGGAACACTTTCTTCTGTTTGTTGTGGTTTTCTTCTCATTTTTATTTATAAAATTTTATTTTTTTGAGAATCCCTCTTCATCATGATAACAGGTTAGGGTATTAATAAAAATACCCGTCTGACCAATTGAAGTTAGGAATTCTCTTGTTCTTTCCCAAAGATCCGCATCTGCGGGAAGACCAATGTTTCCGGTTTCTAAAAAAATGTCTCTATATCGTAAAGTAATTTCTTTAAAGTTCATACAAACGGATGAGTGAATTAATGCACTACTTGACGGTAAAAAATTTGTATATTTTTTGTCCGTAATTAAATTAGGTAAAAAAACATTTGGGTTCATGTATGTCGATTTTGTACAAATCCAATTACTCTTAGTGTTATTAATACAATTTGAGATTTCTTCTAAATGATTGTTAGACCACCAATCATCATGATCTAAATGACAGATATATTCATAATCTTCTTCTAATGCCATCCCTATCCCGATATTAACCGCATTTACACCACCATATGACCAAATTGCTCTGGGATCAATATAATTGTCTCTTTCTTTAGCCTCTGATAAATTTGTAAAAAATATTTTTTTACTATCATATTTTTTTAAAAGTTCTAAAACCTCATTTTCATTTTCATATTTATCACCGATTAAAAAAATTTTAAAATTTTGATATGTTTGGTTAAAGATAGAATCTAAAGCCCTTGTTAAATATTTTAACGTGCTACCATCTTTTCTATAATAAGTTGATATGACTATACCTAATTTCATTTTTATTTTTTTTTAATAACAAAACAATTACCTTCTTTTAATGAGTCCGGTCTGGCCCCATAAATGTTTGGTAAAGTACCAATTATTTCATATTGATCTAAATTTGATACAATTTCATCCACAGCAGGTTTTACCTGAGGACTAAATTGATGATCATTATAATCATCAAATATTATGTACCCACCACTTTTTACCAACGGAGAATATAAATCAAAATCATTTTTTACTCCAATAAAACTATGGTCCCCATCGATGAATAAAACATCAACATCTTGAATAAATTTTTTCAGTTTGGTTAATGTTTCTTGTTCTTGTGAGTTTCCTTGGATATACTCAAATTTATTATTTTTAGTATTGAACTTTTCTATGTTTTTAATAACAATTTCTGGTGGTATTGGTTGACCTAAATCTATTGAGAATATGTTTGTGTTTTTTCTTTGTGAAACCAAACAAGCGGATCCGCCAGCATAACAACCAATTTCCACATAATTTAAATTGTAATCTTCAGGATATAAATTTATTATATCATATAATATGTGATAATGATGATGAAATGTATTCCCATACATTTCTTTTGATATATTTTCTGTTATTTCTAAAGATTCTTTACTATGTTTCATTTTAATAATTTTTTTGCGGGTACTCCAATATAAGTTCCCGTTTCGTTTATTGTTTTTGTAACCGCAGCGTTCATCCCAACAATTACATTTTCACAAATATTGATTTTTTGTTTGATTGAAGAGTTAGTGCCTAAATAAACACAATTTGATATTGTACAATTACCTGAAATTTTTGCTCCTGGTGCGGTCGTAAAAAAATCCCCAATTACACAATCATGACCAATTGTTGTTAATAGATTTAAATGACAATGTTTACCCAATTTAATATTTGTTGTTAAAACACTATTAGCACATATAATACTACCTTCACCAATCTCAATATTTGGATCTAACATTACTACGCTTTCATGTATGTGGGTAAAAAATTTTGTATCTTTTGGTAAAGAATCAATGATTTTTTTTCTATCAGTTGGGTCCCCAACGGCAACAACTACTTCGTATTCGTCAACATTTAGTTTTGATAAAGGTAAGATTAATGCATCACTACCATCGTAATATTGATCGTCAACAAAAAAAATAGTATTAATTCTCTCCATTAACGGTAAACTCCAATAAACTTCTTTACCAAATCCTCCAGCACCTATGATACCCTTTTTTCTCATTGTTTGTAAATTTCAAATTTAGATAAATCAGGATATGGTAATTCTAAATCTTCATTATTTTTTGGACTACCGTCAATATTATAAAATTGTTTCATTAACAATACACCTCTAGCCGCCAATTCTGGCATCATGTAAAAATTCCATCCTAACATATCAAAGTGATCATCATGATAAGAACATTCTCTTCTACCACTATACCTCGCCCTTTTAAACCATAAGTACGCATCATAATCGTCTGTGAGTATTGCACCTCCTTTAGAAAGTTTGAAGTGTTTATAAGGTCCCGTGAAAGAAATACACATATGAGTATTTGGTTTATACATATTGTATGTGAATGAAAGGGCCGAATCCCAAACTTTAGTTGGGTATAATTGATAAGAACCTTTTATTGTTTTTCCCTCAACAGGTTTAAATTTTACTTTTGCTCCTGCATGAATTATTTCACATGGTACTGATGGATATGTTCTAGATGGAATCTCAATTTCCATACCCTTAACTTTTTCATACATCAGACATAAAAACAAGGCATTACTTTGGTTATCTACCGTGATAACATAAGGTGCTTTAGTATAGTCGGATAATTCTTTTTCAAAATCTTCCGTAATTTGATAAATTCCATTTGCCATAATAATAGGATAATTATATTTTGTATTTTTTAAAGTTAAAAGATATTAATTACTTTTCCATTTATTAGTAAAGTTTCTCATCATACCATCCGTCATTTCAAATCTTTTACTACGTTCTATAAAATCATGACTTTTACTTAATAAATGAGATACTTTAGATCTTGTGATAAGAGCGTGTTTAATTTTATTATGTAATAATGTTAACGCATAGTCATTATCTTGATACCAAAATTTAAATTGTTCATCAAATCCGTTAATTCTATCTAAAACTTCTTTTTTTACTAAAATTGACCATCCTGCTATTTCATAAGAAGTTCTGTAACCATAATGTATATCAATGGTTTTGTCAAAATTTTTCTTATGAATATACCATTCATCGTCCATAGGACTCATTGATAATAATTCTTTATCAAACTCATTTGCCCTTAACATTTCATCAACAAAATTTTTGTAATAAATTGTATCATTATTTGATATTAAAACCCATTCATTTTTACAATGTTGTAAAGCAATGTTTAAAAACCTGTTATAATTAAATTCTTCATTTGGTTGTATTACCGTTACATTGTCCTGATAATACTTGTAGGTTTTTGTTGATTCCGTCTCAACTAAAATTATATTAAATTTATGTTCTGTTGTACTATCGTTTATACTATCAATACATTGATTATTCATATTAACAATCGAATCCTCTTTTGCGTAACTTAATATTATTACATCTATTTCCATTATCTTTTTAAATACAAGTTATTTATGTAGTTTTGTACTACTTGGGGGTTAAATAACGGAGTTTCCGTTGGGGTCACCCCATGTTTCTTTTTATACCATTCAGTTCCTTTTCTAAAATTTTCATTCCATTCAGGTGTTCTTGCGATTGTACTTTCGGCAATTGAATTAGGTATGTCAGTTAGGTACTCCCAACTTTTTTCAATATCTGCGAAATACCAAAACGGTGGATGGAAATTATTTTTTATTACTTGAAAAGTGTGTTCTACGTGTTCCCACGCATTTTTAAATTTTGGATCAAACAAACCAATTTTTTCTAAAACTGATCTTTGATAATAAGAAAAGGCCCCAACACAATTTGGATATAAAGGTATTTTGATACCTTCAGGATAAGGTATAATCATTCTTGGGTTTGGTTCTCCATCAACATCTTTTCTATCTTCTAAATTTTTAAACCCTGTGGATCCTTTTTTATTTGCCGGTCCATGTAAACCAAAATTTAAATGTCTAATTCCCGATATTGCAGATTGTCTAACATATTCCTCAAATACTCTTTCATCTTTTATCAAGATATCATCCTCCATAAGAAATATATGTTCACACCCTTGATCCATCAAATATTTTAAAGCCGAATTCTTTGCAGCTCCAACACACATATTTGTTTCATGTTGTATTATATGTGCTTGTTCAGGATAAGATGTTTTTTCATATGGTGTTCCGTCATTTACAATTACAAAATGTTTAATCCATTTAGGTACCGTAAACGCACTTTGTTTTATTCTATGTTCAGCATTGTACGTAGTCATACCAATACCAACCTTATCAATGTCAAAATGTATTTTTTCTTCTAATGTTTTGTTATTAGATAGTCTTATAGGTAGACTATTACCGTATTTGTTTTCAAATTGAATCTTGTTTTTTTCCCACTGATCATTAGTTTGACCTATTGACATGTGTGTAACTCGTATCATAGTTGTAACCGCAAGTTTTACACCACTCAAATAATTACTGAAACAAAAAGGAATTTCATAGAAATGGAATCCATTGAATTCTTCATCAAAATTATTTTTGATTTTTTCTTTATCAACACAAAAGAATAATCCATCAAGAACAACGACCTCTTTTAATTTATTTCCTTGATCAGGTGAATAAGTGTTTGTCCATTTTTTTCCTTCGTGTTTGTGTGAGACAATACCTGTCATTGATTCCCTCATTGTCCACCATCTACCGTCAATCATGTCCGTAGTTCCTGCAATACCAATAATTCCATATTCAGGATTTCTTTTAAATAATTTTGATAATTTTTCACCCCAATTATTTGTGTCAAACTCAATGTCATCATGACAAAAAACCACTAAATTATTATTTGACTCATTGAGAATTTCATTATAAACGGTAGATAAACTTTTATCACCATTATTAACTTTTTCAATTACCTCAACGTTTTTACCTCCACCGCAACTTTTTTTAAAGTATTCGATTAATTGTGGGTTATGTTTTCTTGTTGAATATCCTATTGTAATCATAATCCTGTACTACCAAAACCATTATCGTTTCTATCTTTTTTAGCGAAACTCTCAACCTCTAACAAATTAACCCAATTACCACTTACAACGGGGCACAAAACCCCTTGAGCGATTTTTTGATTTTTTTCTATTTTAACTTTTTGGGTTGTTGTATTAAATAATATTACTTTTACTTCACCAACATATCCTTGATCCACAGTACCTGGTGAATTTAAAACCATAATACCTTGTTTTAGTGCTAAACCACTTTTTGATCTTATTTGTAATTCATAATTTTGTGGTATATCGAAATGTAATCCTGTTGAAATTAAAGCCCTATCATGTGGATGTATCCATTTTTCTTCGCTTGAGTATAAATCAAATCCGGAATCTGATGGGTATGCGTATGAAGGGTTTACCGCATCTGAGTTAGATTTTCTAAATTTAAAATCTAATTTTTCGTTTTCAACTTTATCCACTTCGTCTTGGATGTTCATAACATCAAAACCAAAATAGTCGTTCATCTCCTCAAAATTTATTTTGTCAATATCTGACATATCAAAAGAATTTAATAAGTCATCCAATTCTTCTTCAGTAAATCTTTCTTCACTCATTACTTTAAACTTTTTAACTTCATTATTGCGTCGATTAATACCTCAACGTCTCTTTCACAATATTCTGAGATTTCTTTTAGTCTATTGTTATTCCAATATGCTTCATGAACCATACCACCATTTATTTCACCATCTTTTGGGGTAGGGATGTCTAAACACGCACACATCAAATCTAAAGAACCAATTGCGGTATATGCTCCGTATTGCCAAATTTCTTTTGTGTCAATTGCCTTAACTTCCCAAGGTTTTGTGTCGTATGAAGGTAAAATCTTTGATGGCATAATACCATTAATAATCATTCGTTTTGCCAACATAGGGATATCAAAGTTTTTAAGGTTATGACCACAAAGATAAAAATCTAATTTGTGGCATCGATTTAAAAGATCTCTAACCTCAGAAAGTAGTTTGTGTTCGTCATCACCTGAAAATGTTTGCTTTTTAACTTCCCCATTATCTAAAACAAATGCCATAGAAACACAAACAATTTTTGCAAATTCAGGAACAAGGGCCGCTCTTTTTCTAAACACAATATCCATGTGTTCTTCAGTCGTTCTATCTTCTGACCATTCTTTATCTTCGGGAAATCTTTTTAAAAACCAATCAAAATATTTGTCAAATTGATCGGCAACTCTTGGATTAGATGTGATACAAGTTTGGTAATCTTTACAACCACCAACAGTTTCTATATCTAAAAATAAAATTTTTGTAATTGGAATGTTAATCATTTTTTATTTAATTAAGGATTTGTAAAATTCTGCTCTTATTATTGATACTTTATTTAAGTCATATTTATCTTTGACTGTTTCATATAATCTTTCACCAAGATCGGTAATCATATTTGGATTGTCAACTAACCTTTTGATTGATTGTGACCAATCTTTATGGTTTTTTACCTCATCAACTAATAAGGCATTTCCATCTTTAAAATTACCACCACTATATGCGTTAACTAAATCAATAGTATATGGACCAACATTTGATGCGATTAACGCTTTTTTATAGAACCCCGCTTCAATAACCTTTAATTGTGATTTAAGCCTATTAAATATGTGATTTTTAATTGGTGCTAAAGATATATCAAACTTAGAGTAATTCCTTGCGTATGAATCAACAGGACGTGTCCAAACCCTAACATAGTTTTCGTTTTGAATTGCGGGATAATCACCCTCTTGGAACTTATCTAAAAAGTTTTTATATTCGGGTGAAATTATTTTATAGTTGTTTGTAAAAATTTCTTCGTATTTAACCCAAACAGTTTCCTCAGGTCTAATAGGTCTTTGTTTTTTTTCTCCTGTTTGTTGATTTATTTCTGTGATAACACCACGAGTATCAAAACCACAAACATAGTATTGTAGTTTGTTTTGTAATGGTGATAGTTTAGAAACCATACCATCTAATAGTTTTAGATCGTGTAAATGTGAGGAGCCTCCTAACCAACCAACTCTAATTTTTTCTGAGGGTAATGTTGGTTCATTAAATTGTGCCTCATTTGGGTCAATGGCGTTTGGTAAAACAAAAACATTTTTATTAAATTTTCTTATTTCGTTTGCAAATAATTCTGTTGTTGTTGTAACATAATCACAAGACTTAAGATTTTTAACTATTTTTTCATGAATTTTGTTTTGTATTATCAAACTATGAATTGGGTGCTCTTTTGTTGGTAACCAATAGTCGTCAATGTCACCAATAACTACAATACCCATTGATTTTAATTTCTCAATAATTATAGGAGACAAATCCATGTCTTGACCAATACTTCTGTGAAAGTGTACTATTTGATATTTTTTCCAATAATTATCATCGTTTAATCTTGGTTCGTAATCAATGTCTACTTGAAATTCATTTATAAAATGTTTCTGTAAATTTACGTGGGGATCTACTGATCTATATCTCCCAACACCAGCTCTGTCAGAAGGTAATACTAAAATATTTATTTTTTGCATTTGTTTTTTTAAGAAAATATAATCGATTATTACATTATAATCAACCATAAAAAAACCCACCTTTTAAAAAAGTGGGTTTGGAACATAGGGCACAAAAAATTTTATTTTAATACTTTTTTTACTTTGGTTAACTTACCTTCAAATATTCTGTCACCAACTCTAAATTTAAACATCTCATTTGAATTTGATTCTGACTCGATCAATAATCCATTTTCAGAAAGAACCTCTTCAACCGTTTCTCTAACAATACTTTTAATTTCATTTGCGGATAATGACATTGAGGGTGCGGATTGTGTTTGTTGTCTTTGAGTTTTATTTTCGTTAACAAAATCACCTTTAGCATTTACGTTCATTAATCTAGATGCCTTCTCAACTAAGTCATTAGTCAAAACAGCTCCTGAAGACATACCCATAGTTGGTTGATCAATAGGGTGTTCAATCATCAATCTTTTAATTTCATCAGGAAGTTTAGAATTTAAAATTCTATCTTGTGTTGGGGGTCCTTGAGGAACGTCTCTTCTTGGTGAACTTTGTTCTTGTAAAAATTCTTGAGGTAAATTATAAGTTGCGTTAACTGGTTGGTAATCTTCAACTATAGGGGAAGATGAGTTAGAAATACCACCCGTATTTCCTCTTCCGATATGATCATGTTTCTCCATTATTTTTTTTGAGAGAACTAATTTTTGTAGTAATTCTTGTTCTGAATTCATATAACTTTAAATTTGTGTTTGAGGGGTTTCCTCAACAGGTTCATCAAATTTTGCATTTACTATGACTCTGACCATACTTTTATCCCCATTAGGATTATAATTTGGTCTTTGAGTATTGAATGTTTCTGCCGAAGGTTGGAAATAACTTATTTTATCAATTCTAAATAATCTCCATCCTGGTAGAGGTTTTTCCCCCAAATATGCCGAGTGTGAAGCTCCTTCATCATCCCAAGCTCTTAAGACAGGATTATCAGCTTTACTATAACCATAACACACAGGTTCAATAACTCTCAAACCTTTACCTCCAGGTTCGTCACCATCATAATAAATGACAACTTTCTTTCTTTTATTTATTGCGTCAACAACTCTGTCGATAGACGCTACTTCAACGATAAGATCTTTAAATGTATTGTAAAGTTTCATTATGCTGATGGTGTGGTATAAGGTTTGTCTTTTTGATATTCGTTAACTTTTATTTCATTTTTTCTTTCAGCGGCATCAATAGATGATCCTCCGTTTACGGTATCTAAAAATACTCCCGTACCTTTACCGAACTCGTCACCATCAGATGTTGCATCTTTATTAACTGCAGAATATTTGTTAGTTTCCTTATAATCATTTTTTGGAAACAATCTTTTTCTTTGTTCGTCTGCAACCAAAGACATTTCGTTAGATGGTTGACTATAGTCTAATCTTTCTGTTACTGGCATTTTAAATTATTTTTTTCATTATTTGGTTTATTCTTTTTAGGTCTTCCGTTATTTTAACATCCTGTACAAAAGTACTATGTTCTTTAGATGGTCTATTCATATCAGCCAACCATCCCATTTGATCGACTAAATCATTATTAACGTCGTCAGGCATATAATCAGTCTGAACATTATTTTTGAATTGGTCTCCATTTCTCAAATCTGTCAAAGTTTTATTAACCCAATTCTTAACATAATCAGCGCCATTTAAAATATAAGGGGCATCAGTCCCATCTCCATTATAGTTATCAAACCAACTTTTCATTCTTCCTAATTGTTGATAAGTTGCGTAACCACTATTCCTTAATTCTTCATTTCTTTTATGACCTTCAATTGAAGAGTCAGAATTAGGAAACATATCAAAACAAGTTTGAAGGTATTCTTTTATCTCCTTCGGAAGTTCAATAGGTTTGTTATAAAGACTACTATTCACCTGTTTTTAATTTTTTAACTAATTTATCAACGCTTACCCCTTCTTTATCTGCTAACCTTTTTATTGCTTCAATATTTCTCATTAAAATTTTTGAAACAACGCTTTCTGATTCATCTTTATCGTTAATTACATCACTTGTCTTTTTTTTCTTAGAAAGTAAAATTTCGTCTAACATTTTTTGCATTTTGTTTTTTTCTAATTCAGACAGCCTTCTTTTTGAAAAACAATTTTTACAGTGACCTACCCTTTTTTGTTTTTTTAATTCCTTATCATAAACAGGGTCAAACCCCATTTTTTCTAACCTTTTGTGTCTTTCAAAAGGATCCTCAACTCCCATTTTTTTTAATATTTTTGAGGCATCTTTATAACTTCTTGCATTTTTGGTTTCACCATATGCAAAAGCTTTTTTCATATTTATTTCGTTTAATAAATCGTCTTCCTCTTCTTTTGATTCACCATAATAAACTCGAATAAAAGGAAATTGAGACGCTTTAGTTTGTCTTACGGTTTGGTCAGTTGTATTTTTAGTAACCATTCTTTGATTTAACATTGGTATGTTTGACCCAAGAAAAGATCCGTCCGCACCAACAAATTCGTCAATTTCACCATCAGTCTTAACTTCTTTTTTTGTTTCTTTAAATTTATTAAAAATTTTTTTCAACTGGTCTTTTGTGAATTTAATACCCGATTTTGTCAATTTTTTAATAAAATTTTTAATCTTATCTAAATCTTCCATTAAAAACTCAATTTCATAATCTTGTTCTTTAGATTCTTTGATTGTCTTACCAACAGAATAGTGCAAGGAAAATTTGTCTCCTTTATTCTTTAAAAGGAAGTAATATTGATTGTCAAAGTATTCTTTATTGAAATCTAACATAAAAGTTTTTTTTAAATAAATACTTTGATGTGTGGTATTTATAGATAAAATCATGGCATATCAAAACATAAATCAGTATGTATATCAAAAGTGGAAGTTAAAACTTATCTACGATGGCCAAGATATGTCCCTTACTTCTGATGAAAGAGATTACAATGAAGAGGTAGTTTTTTCACCTTTTTTGATTGCACAAACATATGGAAAGAAACTTCCTGTTTATTTTGATATTAATAGCCCTGAATCATGGGTTCCAAAAAATTTGACTTACAAAAATTATAATGAAAATAATATTTTTGTTTCTGAAAATTATTATACACCTGATGATTTAAATTTAGATTGTTTTGAAGTGGAACAATCTTGTGACATTGGTCTTACAGGTATTGATAACGGTTTAGTTAATGTCATGACAGGAAAAACCGTAACATATACAAACGGTTTATTAAATGATTTTTTAAAATTCCAAAGATTATATTTCGATAGAAGATTAAAAATGTTCCAAGTTACAGGTTATACAGGAACATATAATAGATTTTCAGGAATAACCGCACAAACCTTATATGAGGTTGTTTCAAAAGAAAATCCACAAGTTGGGAAATATCATGAATTGTATGGAGGATTCTATCAAGGTTTTTATAAACTATTTGGGTATGACTACAATATTCTTCCAGACAGAATGAATAAAGGTTGGTCTATTGAGATGTTATTAAAACCAAGATTTGTTAATGAATATAATCCTGGTGTTGGTGAGACAACATTAAATCAAATATACCCAAACAATAAAAATACTTTTTTCTATTTAGGTACAAGAGCTGAAAACAAATTTTATCATCATGCCGATGGAACCGCACCATGTTTTACGGGGTATACAAGAGTAACAACACCATTAGCTAATTGTGTAACAACTTGTGCTTGTTGTGACCCTAATATACTTACAAGTCGTTGTATTTTTGTTTACCCACCAAGATCTTTAAATAATCAACATGATCCACATGTTAATTATGGTTGTAATATTTGTGGTGGAGACTCAAATAGAAAAATAGAATGTGGTTGTGGTTGTAATGAATTACCTTGTCAATCTTGTGGTTGGGAATGTCAAACACATGTTTGCGGGACAATACAAACAAAAGTTTTATCATTTAACATTTGTAATTCTAATGGACAAAAAGATGATAACTTTGATGTTTATTTTAACAATTATTTTGTTGGTACCATTGAGTTTACTGCGAATACCCAAACCAATTATACGTTTGTTGGGACATCTTCACCTGGTAATATTTTGTTAAGTGGTAACCCTTTCAGTTGTACCGCAACAACTCAAGTTATAAAATTTTCAGAAAAAATTGTTCGAGATGGACAGAACTTAATAAGTTTACAAAATATTAAAAATAACAATAATGGTAATTATGGTGTTGTTGATGTAAAAGAATTTACAATTACCGGTAACACGTTAGTTTACCCGTCCAATATAAGTAATTTTGTTTATTCTGGACCTTCAGGGCAGGATTTTAATTTTTATTTTAATTATGGTCATATAATACCGGGAATTACACCTACACCTGTACCTACACCATCACCAACACCAACTTGTGATGCGCCACCTCCACCTCCTTGTACACCAACATGTCATTCATGTGATAGTTGTGGTGGTTGTTGTTATCCTGGATCAACTTGTGGATGTGGTTGTAGTGGTACGCAATCAAACCCATTTGATTCTGTTGAGGATACTTGTGAAAAAGATCCAAAAATGGATACATTATCGAATAATATTTCTTTAAGACTTTGTGGTGATCCTAAAAATCCTGGTATTGGGATAAGGGTATTAAAAATTACAGGAGACTGTGAAGTAACAGGTACTTGTGTTACAGGACAAACATATGTAACAGGTTATACAATTCAAGACATTTGTACCCCACCAATTTACCCATATTGTCTTAGTGTGAATCCTGATTGGTTAGATTTGGAACATTGGTTTCAAATAGATGTAGTTTGGGAAAGGTATACTTTTATAGAAAAATGTGATCTATTTTGGTATGGTGGATTAGGTGTTATAACAAAAGAAGAGTATTTACAATCTTTAGCAAACAATGCCCAATCATTAATCACAACACCATATACTGATGGTCAGGCTGTTGCTGAAAAAATTACCATAGTTCAGATGAACCAACTTTGGTTAGAACAAGAAAAATATAGAAGAGGTAGATTAAAAATTTATATTAATGGTAAAATATTTTATACTGTTGAGGATTTTGAAGAGGTGATCCCGAGAGCTCTTAACACAGATAAAGAAAGACAATTAGGAGTCCCCTTCAACATTTCTTGGGGTGGAGGAACTCAAGGATTACATGAAAACTTAACTTTTTCAAGTTGTACAGGTTTAACAGGTAATTACATACAAGATCCCGAGTGTCTTCCTACAAATATTTTAAATAATTCATCATTATCGGGTATGCAAACTAACATTTTGTTAGAACAAAATTTTGGTGGAACATTTGAGGGTGGAATATCTCAATTTAGAATGTATGTTGAACCTTTAGGTGCTGACGAAGTTAAACACAATTTTAAATTATTAAAAGACAAGTTTGTGATGTTTGATCCTGATTGTCCAAATTGTGATACTAAATTCTGTTTACCAAATGACTTTGAGTACGAGATTATTCCATTAACTCCTGTGCCTCCTACACCGACACCTACACCAACATCAACAATTACACCAACACCTACGTCAACACCTGGTTCTTCGCCAACACCAACCCCTACAACTACACCAACACCAACTCCTTCACCTGAGGTTGAGTACAACGCATATCTATTCATAGAAACAACAACAGGTTCTACACAAATTGGTCAATGGATGTACGATGGTGGAAGAGACTTCTTTGGATTTACAAATTATAGTCAACCAACACAAAACCAATCACAATTTAATTTAGATTTAAATAGGTATGTTGATTTTGGTGGATGGTCAAATGGATTATTCCCATCAATAATAACACAAACCGTACCACAAGTAAGTGGAGGGGTAGATCTTTACGGTAATTCAATTGTTGCATACAATTTCTTAACAACCGAAGTTGCTGAAGATTCAATCCCTGTAGATTCTTGGTACACTTGGATTATACCTGTAAATGCAACTAATAATCAAAGACAAGTATCTATTGATATTAATGAAACAGGTAATCCAAACGTATTAACAACAGTAAATACGGAAAACACTATTAACAGTTATACATTTGATTATTCAGGTACAACAATTCCTAAAGGAATTTATAGAGTTTACACAACTTATCCGAGTCCAATATTTAAAATTTATAACATTAAAAGTATTTATTTCAAAGGAAACGAAATAGAACCATAAGATGTCAGGACTTTACAAAAACCCAATCACCCCACTAAATGCTTTAGGACCATATTCGGTTTCAAGAAGTGAACCTTTTGGGACTAACTTTAGTGTTTTAGGTATTGGTGGTTATATGGAGGTTTATAACCTATCAGACTTATATTTTACAATACCCTCAGGTAGTACAGGTAGTATTGAGTTTAGCGGTAATACAATACCAGTTCAATTTTCAAAAGGGACAGGTGCTATATTTTCCCCTGACGTTGTAACTCTTAATTCTGACAATATTTCATCGGGTCGTAGAAGACTTGGTATGTTGGTATATGTTTATGAAACAGATCAAATATATCAATATCATATTAATGATTATCAAACATTATGGAATAACGCCATTGGGGCTTCAGGTCCGGGTGGTCCTACGGTTGTTATATCTGAATTTGGGACAACTGTAAGATCAAATTCAATTGAAGGTACTGCATTTATAAATAAATGGATATCAAATAAAATAGAAGGTATTAGTGGAGAAACCTCAACGACTGCGGTTTGGAGATTATTAAACGTAACGGGGGGAACCGGAACAAGTGGTACTTCGGGTACAAGCGGTACTTCTGGAGCTCAAGGATCACAGGGAACAAGTGGATCTGCCGGTACTTCAGGCACAAGTGGTACTTCTGGAGCCCAAGGATCACAGGGAACAAGTGGATCTGCCGGTACTTCAGGTACTGATGGGACCAGTGGTACAGACGGCACTTCAGGTGCAAACGGTACTAGTGGTACAGACGGCACTTCAGGAACTAACGGCACTAGCGGGTCTAGTGGAACAAATGGAACAAATGGTTCAAGTGGGTCATCAGGTACTTCTGGCACATCAGGAACTTCAGGAACTGACGGTACTTCAGGTACCAATGGAACTTCAGGAACAAATGGAACTTCAGGAACCAATGGAACTTCAGGAACTGACGGTACTAATGGATCTAGTGGTACAAATGGTACTAATGGAAGTAGTGGAACTAATGGAACTAATGGTAGTAGCGGAACTGATGGAACTTCAGGAAATGACGGTACTTCAGGTACCAATGGAACTTCAGGAACAAATGGAACTTCAGGAACCAATGGAACTTCAGGAACAAATGGAACTTCAGGAACCAATGGGACATCAGGTACTAATGGGACAAATGGAAGTAGTGGAAGTAGTGGAACTAATGGTACTGATGGAAGTAGTGGTCTATCAGGTGTAAATGGAACATCAGGAACAAGCGGTTCAGATGGATCTAGTGGTACTAATGGTACTTCAGGAACATCCGGTACTAATGGTACTAATGGTACTAATGGTACTAATGGTACTAATGGTACTAGCGGTACTAGTGGTATCAACGGAACTTCAGGGACTAATGGAACAAACGGTACGTCAGGAACTAATGGAACTTCAGGGACTAATGGAACAAACGGTACGTCAGGAACTAATGGAACTGACGGAACTTCAGGTACTAGTGGAACTAATGGGACAAGTGGAACCAATGGAACAAGCGGAACTGACGGGACAAGTGGTGTAAATGGTACATCAGGTACTAACGGAACAGACGGAACTTCAGGTACTAACGGAACGAATGGAACTTCAGGTACTAATGGAACGAATGGGACTTCAGGTACTAATGGAACGAATGGGACTAGCGGTACGGATGGAACTAACGGAACTTCAGGAACTAATGGCACTAGCGGAACTTCAGGAACTAATGGTACTAGCGGAACTGACGGTACTAGCGGAACTGACGGTACTAGCGGAACTAACGGAACTGATGGAACTAGCGGAACTGATGGAACTGATGGTACAAGCGGAACATCGGGTACAAACGGAACAGACGGATCAAGTGGTACAAACGGAACTTCGGGTACAAACGGAACTTCGGGTACAAACGGAACTTCGGGTACTGACGGTTCCTCCGGTACTAGCGGAACCGATGGTTCA
>JACCDX010938472.1_pt1 | contig 26340 bp, 25 predicted proteins | sample 7449681 | NCBI WGS metagenome assembly JACCDX01 (sample SAMN15323450, study PRJNA562643) | freshwater metagenome | isolation source: river surface water | place: USA:Blue River Watershed | collected 2017-08-18
ACCCACCATTGTCCAGTTTCAGACATGAATTTAGTCCCAGCAACACCAATGATACCATATTCTGGATTCTTTTCAAATGTTCTTAAAAGTTTGTTACCCCATTGTTTTGTTTCAATGTTTAAATCGTCATGACAAAAAACAATAATATCATTAGTCGCTTTTTTCAATCCTTTATTATATGATTTTGTCAAAGACTCACCTTTGTTAACAATTTCAATTATTTCAATGTGTTTATGTAAGCCAGATGATTTAATCAAATGTTCTTTATGTTTAGGATTATTTTCCCTAGTACAATATACTACCGTTATCATTCTCTATTTAAATTATACTTTGTTATGAAATCTTCATAACTTATTTTTTCAAAACTTTTGTCATCAAAACTTAAATTAGGTCTATGTATGACAAAACATTCTGTAGATAAATCTATCTGTGGATCTAATGCATCAACTATTGGTATCTGGTAACTCCAATAATTTTCATCATCAGAAACGGAAATAAACCTACCGCCAAATATGTTAGCAGTTTTTGCATGTGTTTTTAATTTTTCAATCAATTCTACTTTTGTCATTTTACACCAGTTGAACCGAAGCCACCAGAACCACGTTCTGTGTTTTCGTCTATGTTATCTACTTTATTTAATTTAACAAAGTTTTTTCCAATAACAGAAGATATTACAGCTTGAGCTATTCTATCACCATGATTAACAATAAACCCTTCATCGCTATGGTTTATAAGTATAACTTTAATTTCACCTCGATAATCAGCATCTACAGTACCTGGTGAATTTAAGACTACTACTTGGTTTTTCGCAGCCAACCCACTTCTACTTCTAATTTGTATTTCAAAATTCTCTGGAATTTCAAAATATAAACCAGTAGGTATGATAGCAAAACCACCACGTGGTGATAAGGTCATAACTTCTGTTAAATTAGCTCTTAAATCAAACCCAGATGAACCATCTGTTGCATATTCTGGGTCTGGATTATTTGATTCATTTTTAAAATTAAATTTAATCTTATGAACATCATAATTAACAGAAATTTCAGCAGTATTAAATTCTTTATCAAAATCTTCTTGAGAGTAGCCACTATCTGGGTCAGTCATCAAAAAAATTTTTTCCCTCATTTTAGTTAGTAAATCCATATTATTTCTTATTTTTTTCATGTTTTATCGCAAAAATAGCAGCAGTTTTTAACAAATCACCTAACATTGAATTGTGATATTCAGCCATTTTATCATCACTTTTATCTAAATTTAGAATTGCCGTGTATTCTTCTTCAGTGAATGAAATACCATGTGACATAGCATAATAAATACTTCTTTCACCTACTCTCATAGATGTTAAGTCTTCATTAAACTCATACATTTTTCCTTGGTTTTTTCTGTGCCATTCTGAATCACATGGCTTGTAAAGATTAGCTTTCCCAATTTGGTGTAGAAGACAAATTTTTAACAATGAGTTTTGGTCAACTCTTTCTTCTTCTGGTAAAGCGTTATTGAATTTTACAGCATAAGACCCTACTCTAAGAAGATGGTCAATTAGACCACCTTCAAAAGCGTTATGTAGGTCTGCCATTGTAGAAGCTGGAGCTTTAATAAAAGACTCCCCTAAAAATTTCATCAACTCTTCGTTCATGAAACCTAATTTTGTTGCCGTATCAAAATATTTTTTTGTGTTAGCAACGATTTTTTCTTGTTCTAAAGACATATTGTTGGTTTTTAATTATTATTTAATCAAATATACATTAAAAAAACCAACAAATCAATATTTATTCTTTTATTTTTTTTAAAAAACATTAGATTCACTAGTAGGTGCATATATATGGTTTTCTTGTTTTTTAGCAACAAGATTTAAATATAATTCCCTTCTTTGCTCAGTCACTTTATTGATTGAGTAAGTGTTTTTAATTGTATCGTGAAGATTGTCTTGTAATTGTTTAACAACATCTGGATTTTGTATTAATTTTTTAATTGCGGAATACCAATCTTTATGGTTTTTATTTGTTTCAACCAAAATACCGTTAGCTTCTAAATCAAAACCACCACCAAATTTAATAGCGTTTTTCAAATCTATTTTATAAGGTCCAAAATCTTGAGCTATAATAGCTTTATGGTGGAATCCAGCTTCAATCACTTTTAATTGACTCTTAACTTTATTGAAGATATTATCTTCTAATGGTGCCAATGAGATATCAAATAAATTATAATTTGATGCGTAGGTTGAAATTGGTTTTGTCCACACACGTCTATAAGGTTCATTAGCAACATTTTCAAATTCAGAATTAGGTATAAATTTCATTAAAAAATCTTTATATTCTGGACTAACAGTTTTGTAGTCATCAGTAAATATTTTTTCATATTGATACCAAACACTTTCCATAGGTTTAATGGCTCTAGTTCTTTGTTCACCAGTATTTTGGTCAATTTCAGTATGTGAACCTCTAATATCAAATCCACATAATACAAATTGGACTTTATCAATTAGGTTATCACTTTTTAATTTACCAACAACACCCCTAAGAATTTCTAAATCTTTTAAGTGACTACTGCCACCTAACCATCCAATTCTAACACGGCCATTTGATGGTTCTAAATTAGGTGTGAATTGCTTTTCTGTTGGGTCAATAGCGTTTGCTAACACATAAACATTTTTATTATGTTTACTAATTTCTTCAGCAAATAATGAAGTTGTAGTTGTTATGTTTTCAGCAATTTTAATATTATTTAAAATCATTTTATCTAAATTAGCAGATTTAATTAAAAAGTATGCTGGGTGGTGTGGACCAGGTGACCAATAATCATCTAAATCCATAATAGTTATAATACCAAAAGATTTTAATTTTTCTAGTAAAGCTTGCATTTGGTCGTAAGAACCTAATGTTCTATGATAATGAATAATATCGTATTGTTTTAACCACTCATCATTATTTAATTGAGGTTCATAATCAACATCTACGTGAAATTCGTTAGGGTAATTATTTTCTAACGCAATGTGTGGGTTAGTGCTTCTGTAATAAGAAACACCAGTTCTATCACTAGGTACAACTAGTACTTTTATTTTTTTCATAAATTTTTATTTAAAAACTTTTTATATTTATTAATTATAACATTAATTTTTTAATTGTAAATAAAAAAAGGAGGTTTAAACCTCCTTTTTTATATTTTTTTCTTTGTTTGTATTTTACCTTCCTTAATTAGTAAATTAATAGTTTTAGCTATTGCCGATTCAGTAATCCTTTTTTCATATGATTCTTTGAAATATTCAGCTACTGCTTCTTTAATCATAGCTTTTAAAACATTAGTGTCAATAGACATTGGTTGTTGGTAACTACCTTTTTCTTCACTCAAAGGAATACTTGGTGATTTAAACTTTGGTTTAGGTTTTTCAATCAATTCGTCTAAATCTTCTAATGAAAAACTAGATGGGGGACCTTGTAATTGAGGAATTGGGTTTTTAATCATAGCTTCTTTAATCGCTTGTGGTAGATTAGATGCCATTACTTGTTCAGCTGTATACATTTGTGGTTGCATACTAGATGGTGATTGTGGAGTAAACTGTTCATAAATTGGTTCTCTTTCATCTCTTTCATCATAAGCTGGTTGTTGATAACTATCATAGTCTTCTCTAACAGATTTATTACTAGATTTTGATGGAGTAGTTTTTTCTTCTACTTTGTTCATAACTTTCTTTGCATTCGCTAAAATACCTTTAAGAGCAGCTATATTTACTGGTGCTGGTGTATTCATCGTATTATAAATTATTTAATTCTTCTTTATCAGTTATATCATCAATTTTAGGTACTTGTTGTACTGGCTTCTGTACTGGCTTCTGTACTGGTTTTTGTTGTACTGGCTTCTGTACTGGTTGCACTTGTTTTTGCTGTACTGGCTTCTGTACTGGTTGTTGTTGAGTACGTTTTTCAGCATAAGCTTTATTTTTTAATGTAGTATCAGCATACTTGTAACTTCCAACTGGTGCAATTTTTTGTGTTGTTCTAACTGTTGGTGAATTATTCCCATTTTTATTAAACCCAGCTTGTGGTTGATAAAAGGGAACTTTAGAAACTTTTAAATTACTAATTCTATCCAATCTAAATTTTTTCCAACCAGTTAAACTATGTTTCTCATTAGATGGTTCAGAACTCTGTCCATTTTTTGAAACTTGAAAAGCATCAATTAACCCGTTATTAGCAGTTGATATATTTCGTTGGTATATTTGAACCCATCTTTGAGATACAGTTCCATCTTTTTCAGTATAATCAAACGATACATGATAGAACTTACCTTGTTTATTTGGGTCACCATTTAAAACATTATCAATATCATTAGTTGACACAGCTTCGTTTAGCTGACCCAATTTAATGATTTCTTCTAATATAAGTGATTGATATAAATTGTAAAGATTCATATTTAATTTTTATGGGTAAATTACTTTACCATTATTTTTTGTTATATCTGGTTTTGTATATTCTTTACCTGGACCATAACCCCATGATGCTAAATTTTTACTAAAATTACCGTTTCTACCAGAACCATCATTTAATGCAACATTATTTACTGTAACACCATTAATATCTTCAAAATTACCACCTTTATAGTTAAGTCTTGCTACAACACCGTTATAAGTATTAACATCATCAATTGGTTGGTTAGTACCTTTTCCGTAACTAGGTGTTTTATCATCACTAATAGAATTTGGGTGCGACAAATTATACGCATCCTCTTTTTTACCAGTGATAATAGGGTTTTTATATGGTCCTAGGTATGATTTACCAGTACCAACTTTTGATTGTTGTATTAACCAAAGTCTACCCGTGGACCCCCAAATTTTTGGGTTACCATTTATAGCGTAATTCTCTAACGGTGTTTGACCGAATATGTAAGGAGTTGGCATAAATTTAATTATTTAATATCAACTTGACCTATGTTTTTTGCCATGTCTGGTTGTTTATTATATTCTTTACCATAAGTTTTTGGAGCGTAACCCCATAAACCAACATTTTTAGTGAAAGCACCCTCTCTACCAGAACCGATTTGGGATGCTACACCTTTTCTATCTTCAAAACTACCACCATTATAGTTATTTCTAGCTGTAACACCATTGTAAGTATCATTAACGTCAATTTGGTTACCAGTACCTTTTCCGTAACTAGGTGTTTTATTATCACTAACAGAATTTGTGTGTACCACACTGTATTCATCACCTTTGTTACCAGTGATAGTAGGGTTTTTATAAGGACCTTGATACGCTTTACCAGTACCAACTTTTGTTTGTTGCATTAACCAAAGTCTACCAGTAGGTCCCCAATATGTTGAGTTACCATTTATAGCGTAATTTTCTAACGGTGTTTGACCGAATATGTAAGGAGTAGGCATAATTTATAGATTTAATTTATTGTTATTATTATTTGTATTCATATACTCTATTAAATATTTGATTGATAAGATTTCTTCTTTTAAATAATCAGAATTAGACAATATACTACCATTTTTATTATGTTCACTACTTTTAGTAACTTTAGCAGTTGATACATTGGTAGGGTTTAATTCATCTTGATACATATTATTAGGATTAGTATTAGTTTGGATTTTTCTTCTTAAAACATCTTTTTTTTGTTCTTGATGAACTAAACCTTCAACTTCTCTTAATCTGTTTTCACCACCTAATCTTTGGTATTCAGAACAATCTTTACTTACCTCACACAATTCTTTAGCTTTTTTCAAACGAGACTCTTCCATAGCATAAGCTTTGTATTTTTTGGTATCATCATTTAAAGTTAAATTATTATCTTTTATTGCTCTGTTAGCCATGTTAAATATTTTTTGTTTTATTTTGATTATCTTTTTTACTAGTAATAACATTAAGTAATTCTTCTATTTGTTCTTCAGACAAATCTAAATTTGTTATTTCATCTAATATTTTTGAAAGTTTTGGATTATAGTCTTTTGAGTTTACATCTGAAATATTTTTTCTTTTAACCAAATCTTCAATTATTTCTTCGATATTATTTTCTTCAATAATTGTATTCTCTTTTAACCCGTAATTTATTGTTATCCCACCAGTTCTAGTACCACCAAAACTGTAAACTGCAAACCATGGAATATTTTGTCTGTACCTAGCAAAAACAACATCTGTGAACGTAGACATCCCTTTTTCATAATCTGAATCATCATTAAAAGGTTTTTCAATTGGACCAGTTTGTATCTCTCTATTGCTTGGTATATTTGTGTTACCACCATTTTTAGTTATATCACCACCAACCATTTCATCTAATTGTTTTTTAGTTATTCTATTCATAAAAAATATTTATTTATAAATATATTGAAGGAGTGGAATATTTATAATAAAAATAATAAAATGAGTGGATTTAGAACAAAGTTAGATTTTTCAGATAATAGACAAGCAAAACAAAGACCAATAACTAGAACAGTTTTATCTGGTGGTACCTCATTTGGACTACCATTTAATTTACTACCTAGTGGCCCTAAATTAACCACAACAGCAATTACTGAAACATATACATATATTGCTAGTACTTTCTCTGGTAATAATACAACAACAATTTATAATTGGTCAGACCCTAGAATGGAATTGGCTATCAACTCTTTATCGGCATTAACAACAACAACATCTGGTTTTACACAAGACACTGGTATTGTTTGGACTCCAAATTCAACAACAACAATCGATGATAATATAATTGCTTTAACATATAGCGGTGTTAGTTTTGATATATCTGTTGTAACAATGGCTGAATTATCTGCTGGTATCTATAGTGGAACAATAACAACAAATAATTTTAACACTTATTCAGCATCTACACTAGACTACACTGGTAGAACAATATGGGTTGATGTATCTGGAATAACTAGAACTGAAAAACTAATTATAACAAAAAACCCACAAATAGATTATGTATGGACGTGTGTGGATTCTGAAGGTAATGGTGAGTGGTCGGCAGTTTCTGGTTCAACTGTAACCGCTGAACTTGTTTGGACTGCTGGTACTAATGATGGTACTGCCGTATTATCTGGTTCTAATAGCACTGCTTCTGGTCAACATTCTGTAGCTCAAGGATATCAAACAATTGCTAGTGGTTTCGCAGCACATGCAGAGGGTACTAATACAATAGCTAGTGGAGATTACTCACATGCTGAAGGGTATGGTGATTCTGGAGGTTATCCAACAGCAAGTGGTCTTGCATCACATGCAGAAGGTAGAGCAACATTCGCAAGTGGGGATTATTCACATGCAGAAGGTGGTAATACACAAGCAATTGGTGATTACTCACATGCTGAAGGTAATTTTACGGTAGCGAGTGGTATTACATCACACGCTGGTGGAACATCTTCAAGTGTTATTTCAAATTATAGTTTTATCCATTCATTTAATAGCAATATTTACGCTAATTCTGATTACTCTTCGATATTGGGTGGAGATTCTAATACTGTAATAAATTCAGCATACAGTAGTATTATTGGTGGTGAGCAAAATACTATTAGCGGTCACACTCACTCGTTTATTGGTGGTGGTTATAATAATTTAATTGCTTGTGATGCAAAATGGAATGCAATCATTGGTGGTCAGAATAATATTAATCATGCTTCTAACGGTGTAATTATTGGTGGGACAAACAATATTTTAGGTAGCGACCCTTTATGTCCTTCAACAGCTGATAATGGTGTTGTTATTGGTGGTGCTAATAATTTTATAAATTCTACAACAAATAACACACATCAATCTATTATTATTGGTGGTTTCAGTAATCGTATTGATTCTACTAGTGGTAATGTTGATAATACAGTAATCTTAGGTGGTACAAATATTACAGCAACAACTGGTAATATGGTTTATGTTCCAGACTTAACAATTGATGGATTAAGTTCAACTGACCCTATTGCGACTGATTCTAGTGGTAAAATAGTTGCTGGTACATCAGATATCAGATTAAAACAAAATGTTAATACATTAACAAATTCTTTAAATGTTATTAAGAATTTAAGAGGTGTTTCATTTGAGTATACACCAGAATCAAATATGGGTGGTGGTATTAGATATGGATTTATCGCTCAAGAAGTTAAAGAACACACACCTTTAATAGTTAGAGATAGAGCTAAAGGTGATGGTATGTTATCTTTAAATTATAATGAGATAGTACCGATATTAGTTGAAGCAGTTAAGGAATTAGCTCAAGGTACAGTTAATAATAGTTTTATCGAAACTCAAACAATATTAGCTGAAGATAATAATATTGAATTAAACTATAATGGGACACAAGAATCATCTGTAGGTGGAGGATTAAGAATATTACATGCAAAAGGAGACAATTTATCTACAGATTTAATCACTGATGAAAATGGTGATTTTATAACAAATAATGATTTTAAACCACAATCACTTACAATACCTTATTTTACACCGACTTCATCCATTGATGTTTCTGGAAACGAAGGTAATATAACTAGAGATGATGAATTTTTATATATAAAAACATCTACTGGGTGGAAAAGAACTAATTTAGAAAACTTCTAATGGGAAATATTAAAAACTTCAACTTCAATAAATTAGATTTAAGATTATCTAATTCAGATTATTGGGATTTTTTCATCAATAGTGATGAATATAATGATTGTGATATTTCGTCAGATTATTCATGTGATTCAGCTGTTAATTTTGATTTTAGTAATATTAATACTTTTGAAAATTTTGAATTTGAACACCCAGAAAAAATTATTAGTTTAAACCATTGGAACGGTTCTAAGAATAAAGGATTTAGTTTAGATACATTTGGTTTAACTGGAATTGATAACGGGTCAGTAATTTTTGATAAATTTAGTGGTGATACCTTCAATGAAGGGTTATTAAATGCTTTAACTGGTAGTACATTAATATTAGATGAAGGTGATTTTAAAATGAGAATGTCTAGAGTTACTGGTACAACTGAAGAATTTGTTTATCCACTTGAGGCATCCTCTAATATATTTGATGATACGTTTCATGTAAGATTTTGTGGTGGGTTTTATCAAGGATTTTATAAACTAGATGGATATGATTATGAAGTTTTACCTACTAGAACAGAAATGGGTTGGACTAGTGAATTTGTTTTAAGACCAAGTGATTTAAATTGTAATGTATCTGGAAAGACGTTAAATGATGTTTTCCCAAACAACAAAGGGTTTTTCTTTTTTACTGGTGCTAGAGCTGAAAATAAATTTTGGAATATTTTTAGTGGTGCTAGTAGTGGTTGTACTAGTGGTTGTACTGTTAGTTCTGATTGTACATCTAACTTAAATAAATGGTGTACTTTACCTAAAGAGACTAACATGTCATTTATAGATAATAAAAACATGATGATACCATTAAGTCCAGTAGATTATGAATATGAATTAGTTACTAATCCATTTTTAATTTATGGTGGTGCAAAGTGTGATGTTCCAGATTTAAAATATACAGCAACAACTGCTGGATTTTTGATTGATGAGTTTGGTGATTATGTTATTTCTGAAAAATCAGAAAAGATTTTAATTGAAGACACTACGGTGTTTAAATTAGTTGACAATACTAATTCATTAATAAAAGATAGTATGTATGGTTGTAGTCCTTGTAAAACTAATTGTAGTGGGTTAGGTACTCAAACAGCTTGTTCTTATGACGGTAATGGTATAATGATTAAAAAGAAAAAGAGAAAGAAAACAAATTTTCAAAACCCATTTTTAATTTATGGTAGGGCTTCAAAAAATTCATGTAATTGTTGTTCTTGTACTGGTGAAAGTGATGGTTTAGGAAATGAAACTGTTTGTTCTTTTAGTGGTTTTACTAGTGATGTTGTTGAGTTGGATAATAAGGCAGATGTTATAGGTAACGCTTTAGGTTTTAGAGTAAAAGATGATGGTAGTATAGGATATAGGTTATTAACTTACACTGGTAATTGTGAAACAGACATTAATGGTGTTACGACATATACAAGTGGTTCAACTATTGAGGAAGGGTATTCTATATCTGGAATTGTTCAATCAAATTCATGGTCTCATATTGTGGTTAAATTTAATACATGTAGTCCATTAACTGGTATTAATGGTGGTCCATTAACTAATATTAATGGTGGTTCATTAACTGATTGTGAATTAAATTCAGCTAGAACAAGAAAAGGAAGGTTATCATTTTATGTTAATGGTAAATTAGTTTATTGGGTTGATGAATTTGATGAATTTATTGCTAGAAGATTAAATGAACATAGAGACAAACAAATAGGTGTACCATTTAATTTTAGTTTAGGTGGTGGTTCCCAAGGTCTATTAGAAAGTCAAACGTTTGATGGAATTGATTTACAAGATAGGGGGTTATTAATTGAACAAAATTTTGCTGGAACATTTATTGGTGATATAAGAAAATTTAAATATTATTTATGTGGGTTATCATATTCACAAATACAAAACAACCATAAATTAGCAATGAATTCTGAACCAACAACAAATCAAGCACCTAGTGGTTATTATTATGGTAAATTAGTTGATAAAGCGTTAAATTTAACTGTAATTAATGATTTAACATTTACTTTAGGTAACACTGCAATTAATTTTAGTTTTAATATACCTTCATTAAATAATGGTTATATTTATATATTAATACCAATCACTTTTAAACAACCAACTGAATTTAGAAACAGTAATGAAGGTTGTAAAGGATTTATTATACCGATGTTAACGTTGGGTACTATTATAATACCCGATGTAAACGGTTTTAATGTTGAATATAACGTGTATAGAAGTTTTAATAAAACTGCATCAGCATTAGATGTTTGGCTTTGTGATTAGTTTTTAAAAAATTATTGTAGAATATGGTTGATTTTAATAGATTAGGTGGTGTCGGTATTATGGGATATATATCCCCCATGTCCACTGATGATACATATCCAGTTATTGACCCATTGTATGGTATTGATGGTTTTAGAAACGTTGAGACCATTGATGAATTGATTGAGATACCATTTGAACGAAGAAGGTCTGGGATGATAGTCGGTATAGACGGTGGTGAAAGATATTTTAGATTAAAAAATACTGAATGGAATGGTGATATAAATGATTGGAAAGAAGTTTTTATTACTGATGTTAATCCTAATACCAACAAATCAAGTTTTATAGATAAAGAAATACCGAATGGTGAAACTAATAATGATAATAAAATATTTGAATTAACTAATCAACCTATATTAAAATCAGAACATATTTATTTGAATGGTTTGTTACAAGATGTTGAAAATGACTATATTATGAGCGGAAAGTTCATAATTTTTAATGAACCACCAATGCTTAATTCTAAAATTCGTTGTAGTTATAGAATAAATTAATTTTTTTTTATCATTTTACGTGTTTTTATTATCGAATACTATATTTATTAGTAAATGTATATTTAAAATGGATGAAAACGAAAACTATGTAACATCAGATTTATATTTAACTGCCTACCTAAAGACTAAGGGTTTAAAATTTATTTTAAATAAAGTAAAAACAAAATCTAATTTTGTTTTTAATGAAAGCCCAGAGTTAATCAAATATGTGAATGAATATTTAACAGAAAACGGTTCTTGTGAACCACTAGCATACACAAATGCAATCAAAAACATAAAAAATTTACTTTATAATAACAAATAAGGAAAATCCTTATTTGTTAAAAAAAATTCTATTAATAAGTTAATAGTTATGTGAATTATTATGTTTAAAAATAACAAAATAACAATAATAAATTAAAAAAAAAAATTATGGCAGAAAATGAATTAAAAGCTATGGAAGCTAAAAGAGCTGAAATGGAAGCTAAAAGAGCTGAAGAGTTAAAAGCTATGGAAGCTAAAAGAGCTGAAATGGAAGCTAATAGAGCCAAAGAATTAAAAGCTATGGAAGCTAAGAGAGCTGAAATGGAAGCTAATAGAGCCAAAGAATTAAAGGCTATGGAAGCTAAAAGAGCTGAAGAATTAAAGGCTATGGAAGCTAAAAGAGCTGAAATGGAAGCTAAGAGAGCTGAAGAGTTAAAAGCTAATGAACTTAAAAGAGCTGAAGAATTAAAGGCTATGGAAGCTAAGAGAGCTGAAGAGTTAAAAGCTATGGAAGCTGAGAAAGCTGAAATGGAAGCTAAAAGAGCTAAAGAATTAAAAGCTATGGAAGCTGAGAAAGCTGAAGAGTTAAAAGTTAATGTAGTTGAAAAAGCTGAAGAATTAAAAGTTAATGTAGTTGAGAAAGTCGAAGAGTTAAAAGCTAGTGAAGCTGTAAAAACTGAAGCATTAAATAACAAATAAATAACAATAATTAATAATTAATTAAAAATTATGGCACAAACAAAAATTATATTAAATCATCAATCTGATTTAATACTTACTAATGCATTAATAACGAATCCTTCTGGTTTAACGCAATCAGATATTTCTGGTTTAGTTGAGAATTTATCAACGAGAGTATCGGTTGAGGAATCGTTAGATGCGAAATTATCTTCTGATATTTCAGTTGAGGCCTCTGCAAGAGTATCTGGTGATGCTTCTTTGGAAACAAGAGTATCTTCTGATTTATCTTCTGAAGTATCTTCTAGAATATCTGGTGACGCTTCTTTGGAAGCTGCTAAATTAAATTTGGCTGGTGGTACTATGTCAGGAAACCTTGATATGGGTGCTAATATGATAGACAATGTTGATAGAGTTAATGCTGATACCATTTTGACTGGTGGTTTATATGTTGATACTATTGGTAATGTGCTTGGTGACCCTAATGGTACTTTAAGTGTAGATAGTAATATTGATTTATTGAATCATACAATCACTAATTTATCAGCACCAACTGCTGATGGAGATGCTGCAAACAAATTGTATGTTGATTCTAATTTATCTTCTGAGGTATCTTCTAGAATTTCTGGAGATTTATCTTTACAAAATCAAATTGATTTTATCACTAATAACACAGACCCAGCTGCTATCGATTCATTAACTGAAGTTGTTGCTGCTTTCCAATCTGCTGATGGTGATTTAAATGGAGCAATTACAAATTTATCTAATGCTGCTACAATTGGTTTATCTGCTGAAACTTCTTCAAGAATTTCTGCTGATTTATCATTGGAGGCTGAACTTTCCGCTGAGATTGATTCATTGGCATTGACTGATGAAAAAACTATTGAACTTAACACAGCTGATAATACAATTAGATTAAAACAAGTTGTTGAGGCAAGTCCTAATGGAACAAGAGCATTTCAAGGTTCAGTTGTAATGGGATTCACTGGAAACACTGCAAGTGGTGTTAATTCAACAGCTTTTGGTCAAGGTACAACTGCTAGTGGTAATTATTCACATGCTGAAGGTCAAAGTACAATAGCAAGTGGTAATAGAGCACATGCTGAAGGTAGTGGTACTCTAGCTAGTAGTCTATCACATGCTGAAGGTTTTCAAACGACAGCAAGTGGTGATTATGGTTCACACGCTGAAGGTGATTATACAACAGCTAGTGGATATGGTTCACATGCTGAAGGTAGAAATACAATAGCTAGTGGTAATGCATCACATGCTGAAGGATATGGTGCACAAGCAAGTGGTAGTGTATCACATGCTGAAGGTCAAGGTACAGTAGCTAGTGGTAATTACGCATCACACGCTGAAGGTTATTACACAACAGCTAGTGGTGATTATGGTTCACATGCTGAAGGTAGAAATACAATAGCTAGTGGTCCTAAATCCCATGCTGAAGGTAGTCAAACAACTGCAAGTGGTTATCAATCACATGCTGAAGGAGATACTACAACCGCTAGTGGTAATGGTGCACATGCTCAAGGTAGTGGTACAATCGCTAGTGGTCCTCAATCACATGCTCAAGGTTATTATACAACAGCAAGTGGTTATAATTCACATGCTGAAGGTGCTGGTTCAGTGGCTAGTGGTAATGTTTCATCTGCAAGTGGTATGTATACAATAGCATCTGGTCAAGGTTCACATTCTGAGGGTAAAAATACAACAGCTAGTGGAGATTATTCACATACTGAGGGTAAATATACAACAGCTAGTGGTAACATGTCATCAGCTAGTGGTTTATATACAATAGCTAGCGGTATTGGTTCACATGTTGAGGGTTTATATACAACAGCTAGTGGTAATTATTCACATGCTGAAGGTAGAAGTACAACAGCAAGTGGATATGCTTCATCAGCTTCTGGTAAATATTCAACAGCAAGTGGTTATCATTCACATGCTGAAGGTCAAAGTACAGTAGCAAGTAGTCAAAATGCACATGCTGAAGGTTATCAAACAACAGCTAGTGGTAATGCTTCACATGCTGAAGGTAATTTAACAATAGCTGGTGGTTCTAATTCACATGCTGAGGGTATTTATACAATTGCTGGTGGTTCTAATTCACACGCTGAGGGTGAAGGTGCAAGAGCTGGTGGTCAAAGTTCACATGCTGAAGGTTTCCAAACAGTAACTGGTAATTTCAACACATATGGTGAATATGTTGATGGTGGTCAAAATGCACATGCTGAAGGTTATTATACAACAGCTATTGGTGATAAATCACATGCTGAAGGTTCTTATACAACAGCTAGTGGTGCTGTATCACATGTTGAGGGGTCTAATTCAACAGCTAGTGGTGAAGTATCACATGCTGAAGGTAATTTAACAATAGCTGGTGGTTCTAATTCACATGCTGAGGGTAATGGTACAAAAGCATTTGGTAATAATTCACATGCTGAAGGTTATGAAACTAAAATTGGTTACTTCAACATGTATGGTGATTATGTAAGTGGTGGTCATGCAGCACATGCTGAGGGTCAATATACAACAGCAAGTGGTAATTATTCACACGCTGAAGGTAAATTTACAACAGCTGGTGGTAATGCAGCACATGCTGAGGGTAAAAATACAGTAACTGGTAATTTCAATGCATATGGTGAATATGTAGATGGTGGTGAAAACGCACATGCTGAGGGTCAATATACAACAGCTAGTGGTTATAATTCACATGCTGAAGGTTATTATACAACAGCTATTGGTTCGTCATCACATGCTGAAGGTGGTTTTACAACAGCTTTTGGTGGTAATGCACATGCTGAAGGTGTTAATACAAGAGCTATCGGTAATAATTCACATGCTGAAGGTGAAAATACTTACACTGGTGAACTAATATATGATGAAAACGGTGTTTTAGTTAATGTTATTGCTGGAAATTCTGCACATGCTGAAGGTAAAGATACAACAGCTATTGGTAATTATTCACATGCTGAAGGTGAAGGTACAAAAGCTAGTGGTAATTTTTCACATGCTGAAGGTAAAAATACAACTGCTAGTGCTGGAGGTTCGCATGCTGAAGGTTATACTACAACAGCAAGTGGTTATTATTCACATGCTGAAGGTGCTTATACAACAGCTAGTAATTATCACGCTCATGCTGAAGGTAATTTAACAATTGCAAGTGGTAATAATTCACATGCTGAGGGTTATACTACATTAGCTAGTGGTTATGCGTCACATGCTGAAGGTCATTCAACAATTGCAAGTGGTGGTCGTTCACATGCTGAAGGTGGTTTTACAACAGCTAGTGGTAATTATTCACATGCTGAAGGTGTTATGACAACCGCAAGTGGTATGTATTCACATGCTGAAGGTGGTAATTCAATTGCTGAAGGTGATTATTCACATGTTGAGGGTAGAAGTACAACAGCTAGTGGTGCTCGTTCACATGCTGAAGGTAGCTATACAAGAGCTTTAGGTGAAGGTTCACATGCTGAAGGTAATGGTTCACATGCTTATGGTGCTTATTCACATGCTGAAAATAGTTCAATAGCAAGTGGTGATAATTCACATGCTGAAGGTCAAGGTACAACAGCAAGTGGATACGCATCACATGCTCAAGGTGTAGGTACAATTGCATCTGGAGTTGCTCAAGATGTTGAAGGTAAATACAACGTTGAAAACATTAATGCGTTAAAAATCATCGGTAATGGTGTTGATAATGAGAACAGAAGCAACTTAGCTGAGTTCTTTGTAACTGGTGTTACAGTATCTGACAACGTTAGATTAACTGCTCAACCAGAAACTTTATCTGATTTCAATGATTTAACATTGGTAACTAAAGGATGGGTTGATTCTCAAGTTGGTTCTGGATTATCTGCTGAAATTTCAAATAGAGAATCTGCTGATGCATCTTTAGAAACTGTATTAAACTTCGTTATTTCTAACGTTGACCCAGCTGCTATTGATTCATTAACTGAAGTTGTTGCTGCTTTCCAATCTGCTGATGGTGACTTAAACGGAGCTATTACTGGATTAACAGCTACAGCTAGTGCTAATTTATCTTCTGAAGTTGCTAGAGCTGAATCAGTTGAAGCTGTGTTATCTTCTGATATTTCTGCTGAAGTATCTAGAGCACAATCTGCTGAATTAGTATTAACTAATAACTTATCTTCTGAAGTATCTAGAGCTGGTTCAGTTGAGAATTCATTAGAGGCATTATTATCTTCTGATATTTCTGCTGAAGCGTCTGCAAGAACATCTGCTGATGCATCTTTAGAGGCTTTATTGTCTACTGATTTATCTGCTGAAGTATCTTCAAGAGAATCTGCTGATGCATCTATTTCTAATGCATTATCTGCTGAAATTTCAAGAGCTGAATCTGCTGAAGCATCTATTGCTTTAGAATTGTCTTCTGAGGTATCTAGCATCATCGCTAATACTGACTTGACTGCAATTGATTCATTCGCTGAAGTTGTTGCTAACATGTCAAGTGAAATTTCAAGAGCTGAATCTGCTGAAGCTTCAATTTCAACAGAATTATCTTCTGAAGTATCAAGAGCACAATCTGCTGAATTATCTTTGGCTAACGATTTCGCTAACGTATACGCTAAACACGTAGATTTAAATGAGTCTGCTAACGGTACAATTACTGTATTTACTTTAGATACAACTGTTAGAGAAGGTTCTGAGTTAATCTATGTTAACGGTCTATTACAAGACAGTGAAGATTATACAGCAACTATCGTTTCTGGAGAAGTTACTGAAGTAACATTTAATGTTGCTCCAATTAACGGTTCAAAAGTTAGAGCTTACGGTGTATATTAATATAAATCATAAGTAATAATTAACACATAAATAAGGGGAGGATTATCCTCCCCTTATGTGTTAATAATAAATAATATAATAATAATTAATAAAAACATATAAATTTTATGGCAACATTAATAACATCCAAATCAGTAGGTCAAGATATTAATCTTTATATCCTTACGTCTACTGGATTTTGGAAATATAATCATAATGGTAGCGATTCAAGTGTAAGTTCAACTCAACACCAAGTAGCTACGGTACAAAATTCAAATGGAGAATTTACGATTATTTCTTGTGATTCAAATGGTAATCCTAGTGGAGTTATAACTAATATAGGTTCAGCTAATAACCAAATAACATCATTTGATGGGACTGGGTTATCTGGTTTAACTAATTTAGCTTTATTTAATAACCAATTAACATCATTTGATGCGACTGATTTAACTGGTTTACTTAATTTATATTTAGGTAATAACCAATTATCATCATTTGATGGAACTGGATTAACTGACTTAGTTGATTTACGAATAGAGAACAATCAATTAGCATCAATTACTGGGTTAGATTTATCACCTAATTTAAATAATATTGATTTAAATAATAATGAATTAACATCGTTTGATACTACTGGTTTAACTGGTCTAATGGAATTAAATTTAGGTCTTAACTCTTTAACGTCACTTGATACAACTAGTTTAACTAGTTTAACTAGTTTAAATTTAAATGGGAATCAAATAACTACTCTAGATGTATCTAATTCACCTAGTTTATCTAGTTTAGATTTATCTAGTAACCCGATAACAACATCAGCTAATAATCAATTATTACAACAACTTAACCAAAAAGCATTATTATATGGGTACTTTTATTCAAATAATTTTAGAACTGCTGCAAGTAATGCTGATTATGATAACCTATTAAATGAATTAGGTTGGACATTAAGTGGTGTAGATTTAGTTTCACCTACATCTTCAACATTTGTAACGTCAAAATCTGTTGGTGATACGGTTAATATATCTAGTGTAAATACTACTACTGGATATTGGAAATATAATCATGATGGTGTTGATTCATCAGTATTATCAAATGGTAATGGTGGTATAGTTACAGTAATAAACCCAAATGGTGAGTTTATTCTTATATCTTGTGACTCAGAAGGTAACGCTAGTGGGGATATCACAGGAATTAGTTTAAATCATAGCCAATTAACTTCATTTAATGGAACTAGTTTATCTGGTTTAACTTCATTGTATATTGACAATAATGAAATTACATCATTTGATGGAACTGGTTTGTCAAGTTTAACAACATTGACATTAGGTGGTAACCCACTTACCACGTTCATTGGTGGTAATATGAGCCAATTGACTGATTTAGATGTATCTACACCTTTAACTTCATTTGATGGGTCTGGTTTGACTAGTTTAACTCAATTGGCTTTGGCTTCAAATCTATTAACAACATTAAGTGGTTTTATTTTCCCATCAAGTTTGACACATTTATTTTTAAATAATCAAGGTAATCTTGAAGAAGGTTTAACATCATTTGATACAGTTGGTGTTATTGGTTTGTCAAGTTTAACTCAATTGGTTTTAAATGGTAATCCATTAACATCTTTTGATGGTAGTGAGTTGACTAGTTTAACTAATTTATCTTTAACATATAGTCAATTGATGTCGTTAGATAACTTTATTTTTCCATCGAGTTTAACTCATTTATATTTAAATGATAACCAATTAACATCATTTGATGGAACTAGTTTATCTGGTTTAACTCATTTATATTTACAATCTAATCAAATTTCATCATTTGATGGAACTGGTTTATATAATTTAAGTTTTTTAAATTTAGACCATAATCCGTTAACTACGTTTGTTGGTGGAGATATGAGTCAATTAACTTCATTTGGTATAACTCAAGCATCTTTAACTTCGTTTGATGGGTCTGGTTTGATGAGTTTGAATAGTTTACAGTTATCTGATAATTCTATAACTTCATTAGATAACTTTATTTTTCCATCTAGTTTAACTATATTAGCTTTAAATAATAACCAATTAACTTCATTTGATACAACTGGTTTTTCTAATTTAGTTGAGTTAGAATTAGGTGGGAATCCGTTAACTTCGTTTATTGGAACTGGTTTATCTAATTTAACAAGCTTGAGTGTGTCTGATTGTCAATTAACTTCATTTAACGGAACTGGTTTGACAAGTTTAACTAATATATGGTTGGGTTATAACCCATTAACCACATTTATTGGTGGGGATATGAATCAAATAACTAGTTTAAATTTTAGTAATAATGGTAATAATCCTATGAATATTAACACGTTAACCACTTTTGAAGGAACTGGTTTATCTAATTTAACTGATTTGAATTTAGCTGGTAACCCATTAACCACTTTTATTGGTGGAGGGATGACTCAAATAACTTCTTTAAATTTTCCATTTTGGGGTATTAATACATTAACTACGTTTGATGGAACTGGTTTACCTAACTTAACTGATTTGAATTTAGCTGGTAACCCATTAACTACTTTTATTGGTGGGGATATGAGTCAAATAACTAGTTTAAATTTTTCAAATTGGGGTATTAATACATTAACATCAGTAGATGTAACTGGTTTATCTAATTTAACTGATTTGAATTTAGTTGGTAACCCAATAACTCCTTCTGTTAATAATCAATTATTACAACAGCTTAACCAACATGGGATACAAAATGGATATTTTAATTCTGATAATGGTAGAACATCTGTAAGTAATGCTGATTATGATAACTTATTAAATAACTTATATTGGTCATTTTCTGGTTTAGATTTAATTGCACCACCAGTAGTTGGAAGTGGTAGAATTGCGGTAAGAGGTATTAGATTAACACCATAATAACCGTAAAATACTAAATTAATCACAAATAAAAAAGGAGGTAGTTAACTACCTCCTTTTTTATTTGAACTATTTTTTAATTTTAATAAACTTAAACCAAACTCTTTCGTGTAAGAAATATATAAGTGGTTTAATTAATAAATCTGTTACACCAAACACAGATGCAAGTTCAATTGGTAACCCAAATGCTAGTGCGGTAAATACTGTTATTAACGTACCTAATATCCTATATGTAGCTGTTTTAATTATATGTCTAAACAATACCGATTCTTCTTTTATTGTTGAGATATAGGCAATGTTATTCTTAACTACACAATGACCAACACAACTAATATGCCATTTATAATCATTTATTTCTGGCATCCAATCTTTTGTGGTGTAAGTGTGACCATCTACAATTACATCTGAAACTAGTATTTCATTACCATTTTCTATTAATCTCCATCTTTCAGTATCGTTAGTAGATACCGTATTATATCTTATCTGATAAGTTTTACTAGTTGTTTTCATTTGTTAAATATTTAATCACATCTTCTTGTATAGATTCGTCAACCATATTTTTCCAAGAATCATCGTTATTTTTGATACTTTCTCTTATCTTGGTAGCAGATATAAAGGCGATATCAACTGGTGGTGTATATTGGTTTATTTCATAACCGACACCTCTACCGTAATTAACTGATTCAATATCTGGTATTACCATAACCAAAACATCATGATTTTTAGCTTTATGGTATTTTTCAATCATATCAACGGTTTGTTGAGTTGTAAAAGGATTGGTTTCATCTGGTTCAATATCTCTAACCATAATCAAACATGGTGTACCTTCATTTAATTTTTGTTCTACCAATTCGCAGTGGCCGTAATGATATGGTTGATAACGACCTATAAATATTGCGTATTTTTTATCCTTATTGGTAGTTGGATTACCACCATGATTTATTTTATCCCACATAATAATTATTTTATATATGTTTTAATATTTGTTAGACATTGAGACCAATTTTTAAAATTGAATCCTCTATCATCGATATATAATGAAGCTGGAAATTTATGGTTTGAAACTTCTGTAATAAATTCATCCAAATCATTTTCTTTAAGCCATTTAAGAATAAATTCTTTAGGTCTTGATGATAATATTTTAAGAATATACCCTCTATTTTTAAGTTCAGTTAACGCTTCATACGTCCCTTCCATAGGAAGGTCATATATGTTGTCAACACCTTTAAACCCTTTTGAATATCTATGAATAACACCATCAAAATCAATTGCCAATGTTTTTTTCTTATCCAAATTATCAACTTCTTTAATGGTTGAAATTAAATTACCATCAGAAATTAATTGATTAATCACATTATTAGCCAATAAATTTGGATTATCGTTTTCAGTTAATAATGTCATGTATGGTGAAATAGGGTTCTCATATGGAGAATCAATACCAGTAAACATTTTTATCTCACCTTTTCTAGCTTTATTATATAAACCTTTTGGGTCTCTGTTTTCACATACTTCGATTGGTGTATTAACAAATATCTCGAAAAATTTATCTTCACCAATTATGTTTTTGGCCATATCACGTTCATTAATAAAAGGTGATATGAATGCTGTGATAACAATAACACCAGCATCTGACATTAATTTGGCTGTTTCAGAAATTCTTCTAATATTTTCTTTTCTATCAATATCAGAAAAGGTTAAATCTTTGTTTAACCCTAATCTGATATTATCTCCATCAAGTATATATGTTAACTTGCCCATTTTATGTAATTCGATAGCAATCTCATTAGCTATTGTCGATTTACCAGAACCAGATAAACCAGTTAACCAGATAACAATAGAATTTTGACCTAATAATTTCTCTCTATCTGAATTAGTGATTGTTGAGTCGTGTTTAAATATATCTAAATTCATCGAAAAACCATTTATATTTATTCTTAATAAAATCACATGTGTGATTACCTAAAACTTCTTTATAATCTTTCTTTTGTGGTTCAATTTTTTGTTTTATGATATGGTCACCATAAATACCGTAAACTGAATCATCTTCTTGAGTTATTTGCTCAACATTATTAAAATCATGACCTTCATAGTATGGTAAACCAAAGAAATTATAAATTCGTTCCATTTCTGTTTTTGGTGTCTCACATAAATCCTCAAATCTAACAAATAAGATGTGTTTATTTTTACCTTCTTTGAATATTTGATACAATCTTTCAATAGCCATACCAACTGGTTGAGAATTAGCCCAGATATCAACTCTTTTTTCAGTTGTAGTACCTTTCATTTGACCATGATTAACGATACCACTATCTAAATGTTGATTTTTTCTGTAGTTTTTTTCCATTGATGCGAAAACTGACCTTAAATCTCTAACCATACATACAATTTTAGGTTCTTCATAAAAGAAATTTAAAAAATCATAATGAATTCCCCACCCACGACTTTTATCAATAACATAAGGTTTATCAGTAATACCATTAAAAAATCCTTCTAAACCATTTTTACAAAAAGATTTAAAACCATTTTTCATAGTTTCTTGGTCTTGTGCTTTAAATTCTGGTGAATTTGTAAAGTTACTTCTAGATGCGAATAACAATTCTAAAACGCCTGATGTTGGTGTTCCATAAAACTCTGGGTTTTGTAAGAACACGTTTTGTAATAAACTAGAACCGCTTCTAGGTAATGAACTCTGGAAAAATATTTTTTTAACCATTTAATTGTTTAATTGTTTAATTTTTATTATTATTATATATATTGATAAATATACAAATTATTTTAAAATAAGTAAACAAAAAATTATGATAAATATAAAATACGTATCAAGATTACCATTAAGTGGTGATTCACCGTCAGTTTTAATTAAAGAAAATGAATTAAATACTTACACAGTCGATTTTATCGATGCTAAAACTTCTGAAGTAATAAAGACTAAAGAATTTAAATCAAATGAAATTGTTTACGGAGGTAGACAATGGTATACAAATTGGTTAATTAATATCTATGATTCAAATAAAAATTTAATTCATACAGATACTTTTAATTTAAAAGGTAAAACTGTTTTTATTAAATTAGATTCTAGAGCATTAGGCGATACATTAGCTTGGATACCATATGTAGAATTATTCAGAAAAAAACATAAATGTAATTTGGTATGTTCATCATTTTTCAATCACATATTAAAAGATGTTTATACCGATATTATGTTTGTTGTACCAAATACTCAGATTGATAACATTTATGCTCAATATTATATTGGTGCTAGTGATGAGGGTAACGAAGCATATACACCTTTAAAATCTGGTAAACACCCATTACAAAAAACAGCTTCAGATATATTGGGTCTTAGACATAAAGAAGTTAGACCAATTTTAGATGAATTGGTTAAAAAAAGTAAAAGTAGGGTCGATGGTAAATATGTTTGTATTTCTGAGTATGGTAGTGCTGAAAAGAAAATGTGGAAAGGTGGTATCTTAGGTTGGCAAAAAATAGTTGATTTATTAAATCGAAATGGATATAAAGTACTTGTCATCTCTAAGGAAAAGACTGAACTTAAAAATGTAATTGATGTAACTGGCAATTATAGTTTATTAGATAGAATGGTTGATTTATATCATTGTGAATTCTTTATTGGTGTTTCCTCTGGTTTATCTTGGTTAGCTTGGGCTGTTAATACTCATGTGATGTTAATTAGTGATGTTACACCTATTAACCATGAATTTAGTTTAAATGCTACTAGAGTATCTGCTAATGATTTAAAAGAAGTTGATTATAAAGTAGATAATTTTTCATCTGTTGACAATGTATTAAGTCATGTTAAAAAACTTATTAATGTTGAAGAGGTTTCTAGAATTAAAATTGGTATTACCATTGCTTTGAATTCAGTCACTGAATCAATTTGGACCAATGGTATGAAACAGAATATATTAATGTTTATCGATTTATTAAAAAATTCAGATAAAAATTATGATGTTTATTTATTAAATACAATAGATATTGATATCGTTGATAAACCACCATATTTAAAAGATGTTCAAGTGGACTTATTTAAGAATAAATACACTGAGATGGATTTAATTATTAGTATGGGGTCTCAAGTATCTATAGATGAGTTAAATCATTTTAAGAGTATTAAACCAACCAATAAAGTGATTGCTTATAAGTGTGGGAATAATTATGTATTAGCTATTGAAGAATTATTATTTAAAGAAGGTCCTAAATTGGGTTATTTTTATGAAAACAATTTTGATGAGATATGGTATGTACCACAACAACATGAGAACAATCATGGATATTATAGTACACTATATAGAACTAAATCAATTAAAGTTCCTTTTGTTTGGAATAAGAAATACATTAATGAGTCTTTATCAATAATTGATTATGGTCATGCTAATGGTAAATACGTTAAAGATTCCAAATATAATCCTAATAAAGAACAAAAAATATTGGCGATTATGGAACCTAATTTAAATATAGTTAAAACATGTTTAATACCTTCGTTAATTGCTGAAGAATGTTACAGAAGCGATATTGGTAAAGCGAAGATTGAGAAGTTAAGAATTACAAATAGTGATAAAATAAAAACACATAAAACATTTTTATCAATGATTGTAACATATGATTTATATAAGGATAAAAAAATTAGTGTTGAAAATCGATATCAAACATCTTATTTCCTATCACAATATGCTGACATCGTTATTTGTCATCAATTAATGAATCCGTTAAATTATTTGTATTTGGATGCAGCATATATGGGTTATCCAGTATTACATAATGCTGATTTATGTAAGGATTTGGGTTATTATTATGAAGGGTCATCAACTAAAGATGGTGCTAAAAAATTAGAATGGATTTTAGAAAATCATGATAAAAATATTGATGCTTATAATGAGAGAAATCAAGAAATTCTTTATAGATATTCAGTTGATAATCCAAAGTTAATTGAAACTTACGATAAATTAATTGAGAATTTATTTAATGGTGGTAATTCAGAAGATTTGATATATGATGAAACAACAAATAATTATAAAAACCTATTTTAAGTAATGGGTTTTTAAAAATTTATAAACTAACATATTTTTTTCAATTTCGTTGTCTGAGTTAATCCATAACCAAACAAATGATGATTCTAATACTTTTATCTCATTTTTTTTGTATTCGATTAACTCATGCAATATTTTTGATTCTTCCAATGATAGTTTAAAATTTAGATTAAGACTTTTACCTATAAAATATAATTCAAATAAATCAAACGCTTCATAAGCATCTTTAGCTAATAGATACAATTCTTTTAATTCTTCAGAATCAACTTTATCTGGATGGGTTAATTTAACAATATCTCTATAAATCTTTTTGAGTTTTACTTTTGTGTTATTGTCAATTTCGTCCACATTAACTTTATATTCTATTTTTTTAACAGCTTTGGCTTCTGTTGGTGTTTCTTGAGGTTTTAATTCACTTTTATCAAATTCATTTAATCTAGTGTTTATAGTCTCAAGGAATTCTTGTTGATTTAAATTAATTAATTCTTTTTTAAGTTCTTCGTCAGTTTTTAAAAAGGTGTATTCTTGTATTATCTTAGTTACCTTCAGATTATTTAACTTATCATCCATGATATTTATTTAATTAGTAATTTATTAAAACAAATTGTAAACACCAAACCATAAATAATTCTAGCTAAAATAGCGGCTAATATCACATTAATAGAACCAAAAGATAGTAATGGTAGCCCTATAAATAAAAATGTGTTTCTAAAAAATTTGAATAAATGCCACGCATCTGTTGTAAACACAAAAATACTAGAAGAACCTAAAAACCTTTCATCTTTAGCACTGCTATCTTTCCATTTGTTAACCCATGATTTTGTTGGGTCCCAAAATGTCTGTTTATATTTATCATTAGAAAAAATGGATTTATCATAATGAAATTGAATCTTATCCATAATCGCTTCAGCTACACTTGATGCAGCAACAAATACTAACCCTAATATCGTTAATAATATCATTTTCTTCTAAATAAAGATTTAAATTTTTTAACAAATGGCATATCTTCACCATTATGATAAAATTTATACTCGTCATTTTTAGTTGATATAGTCCAAATAATATTAGCGATAAACCCCCCATTTGCTGCAATACCAGAACCTATAATACCGTACCAATTCACCCCATCATAATACCAATTAGTGACTTGTGTCCAATAAACAATAAAAAAGAATGTTGTTACTATCCAATAAAGAATATTTATTATTTTATTTCTCATATGTTTTTATTTATAAATATCTTATTATTTCAATATATTTAATATTTATAAATAAAGTTTAGATAATGTTAATTTTTTAAGATAGCATAATTTATTTAACATATAAATTGATGACTAATTTTATG
>JACCDX010903941.1_pt1 | contig 26318 bp, 47 predicted proteins | sample 7449681 | NCBI WGS metagenome assembly JACCDX01 (sample SAMN15323450, study PRJNA562643) | freshwater metagenome | isolation source: river surface water | place: USA:Blue River Watershed | collected 2017-08-18
CAACAAGGATTAGTCCCTTATATTGATAAAGGAGTCCATAGAGTCTGCTGGGGTGTGGAATATCAACAATTTAACTCCACTAAACCTAAGTGGGATGAATATAGACTCAGTAACGGAGGCATTTGCACAATCACCGCAAATGGTAAAGAAGTCTATAAATTTCATCATAGAGAACTCTCTGGTGCTTTAGCGACTGCTCAAGTTAAAATCGAAAAGATGTCGCATCACCCGTTTGATTTTGTCAACCCCCAAAAAGAAATCGGTAGAAAGATTTGGTATTATGGACTTCCTGCCAAAATTCTTTTGGGCTATGATGCTGGAGAAATCCGAATAGAACCAGATTATAGTTACATAGGTTCTGAAGAATGGTGGGATTTGCTCCATCAAAGACAATCTAACATTCAACCAAAGAATACAGAAATGAACCATTTTCAAAAGCAAATGGAAGAAATGTCCAATGATTCTTTCCAAGAAAGCAAAGACTATGGCATAATCAATCATGGCGATGCCCTCTACGATAAAATGATTGATTGGTTTAGAGATTAAAGTTTTAATGTAAAATTATGTAAATTATTATGAAAAACACAATAAATGAAATGTCTTTAGCTGATCTGTATATTGTTCATAAGTTTCTTAAAAGAAAACTAAAAGATGATACTATACCAGAAGAAAATCCTAGTCAGACTGCATCTGGTGAACTTGAACTTTTAAATGTTATAGAGAAAAGAATAGACTCTTTTGTCAAAAAAGGTAATATTGAACTAAAGAAATAATTTATAAAAGTAAATACAAAATGAAAAGCAGCACAATGATTCCAATGGGCTATAATTCTCGTGAGGAGTATATTGATAAAATAAATTCACAGAGAAATGCCAAACTTCAACAATTAGGCGAAGAACTCCGTGAATATATCACTCCAGTGCACCTACAAACTATTCAAAAGATTTGTGCTGATATTACAAAACAATCCGAACAAATAAATAATCATATAGAATATTCTTCCAAATATCCTACGGATACAAAAGAAAGTATCCCTTATCAAGATTACTTGCAACTCAAAAACTATATCAAAGAACTCAATGATTATATGAGTATATTAGAATTACGATCAAACGGAGTACCAGAATGAGTATGAATAGAGAACTAAAATTTAGAGCATGGAATCCAAGTAGAAATAACATGGATCTTAATCCTGTAGTTTCCGATGGAAGTGATGGTGGTGAAACAGCATCTGTGTATTTAAATGATGCTATAGCTTGCTACGATAAAATCCTTATGCAGTTCACAGGTCTTTTGGATTCCAATGGCAAGGAAATCTATGAGGGTGATATACTCACCATATCGGATGAATCGGGTAACAATTATATTTGTAAAGTCTATTTTAGAGTATGTGAGTATGTTTTACTTCAATCAGACGAATCTTTATGGGCTAGTTTAAGTAAGCTTCAAGGACTTTATTACCAATGTCAAGTGATTGGGAATATTTATGAAACTCCACAACTTATTAGTGGTTTATAAATATAAGATATATAGAAACTGAATCCTTTATATTATACCAGCCATGAACGAATTACAAAATCTATCAACTGAATACCTATTTGAAAAATTATTACCATCCTCCATGAATGTAGATGGAGAAATATATCATTTTAAAATGATTAAAGGTAGTAATGGATATATCATAAATTATGAAAATGACCATAATATACAATTAGGTGAAGCCCACAGATCAGATGCTACTCTTCGGAGAACAGTGGAGGGTATGATTTTCTGGTTGAAACTTCGTGGATATACCAGATATATGCCGTATGATTATAGAAAAAGATATGAGAGAATTTTTAATATCTATATCCCTAATCCAAGAGTTATATCAACTTAAGAATTCTTTAATATATTCTCTGGTTGTAAGCTCGTAGGGGAGTCTACCCTTATTGTCTTTAATGTCTTTTCTAGCACCTGCTTTTATGAGCATTTCAATAGTTTCAAAATCATTCATAGCTGCAACAGTATGTAAAGGGGTTAGACCATCATTATCTTGCACATCCAGACTAGCCCCTGCATCTATGAGTATTTTTGCATATTCGCTCTGATACGTACACTTATGTAGTGCTGTCTTACCCCAGTTATCTTGCAGATCCAAATCCGCTCCTGCATCTATAAGCATCTTGACAATTTCAATATGTTCTTTACCTATAGCATAATGCAATGCTGTCATTCCATTATTAGTTTGCACATTCACATCAGCCCCAGCATTTATTAGTTTTTCAGCAATATTAATAAAGTTTTTATATGTGGATCTAAGCAATACAGTCCAACCATTAGTATCTTGTACATCCAAATCCGCCCCTGCATTTATTAATGTATTAGCCAATTCAAATTTCATATATCGAATAGCATAGTGCAATGGATTATCACCACTCATATTTTTAATATCCAAATCTGCCCCTGCATCTATAAGCATATTAAAAATTTCTGGGCTATGTTGTACAGCATATTGCAATGCTGTATCACCATGTCCATCTTGTAAATTCAAATCTGCCCCAGCTTCTATAAGCATCCTTGCGATTTCTGTGTGATTTTTAATTGTTGCATACATCAGTACAGTCCGTTCATAACCATCTTCATCCTGACGCTCTAAATCTGCTCCTAGAGCAATTAGATCCCTTACAAGATTCAGGTTTGGTTTAGAACTATTAATTTCTTGCATAAGCATTGCATGTCTCTGACTAGGAAACAAAATCATTAAATCGTATGGATTGTAATCTTCAAAATTCTCAAAGAGTTTTAGGTATTTCATGGCTTTAGGAGTTTTTTAAGTTCTTCAGTCTCTGCAAGTTCGTAGGGGAGCTTACCATCTTTATCTTCAATATCTTTTCTAGCACCTGCATCTACAAGCATATGTGCGATTTCTTCTTGCTCCCATCCTGCAGCCCAATGTAGAGGGGTCATGTCCGATTCATCCTGTACATCCTTATCTGCACCTGCATCTATCAGGATTCGTGCGATTTCTACTCGTCCATTTAGCACAACCCAGTGTAGAGCTGTCTTACCACGATTCTCTTGCACATTCAACTCAGCCCCAGCATCTATAAGCATCCTTGCAATTTCTACGCTCCCCCAACATGCAGCACCGTGTAGAGGTGTCTGACCATATTCATCCTGCCAATTCACATTCGCCCCTAAGACAATCAGGTCACTCACGAGGTTCAGGTTAGGTTTCTTTTTCTTAATCTCCTGCATGATCATCTCAGACTTTTTATAAGGCGGAATCAACATCAGTTCGTATGGATCATAGGAATCAAAGTTCTCAAAGAGTTTTAGGTATTTCATACACTTAGTTTTTTATTCATCCTATATATCCAAATTCCACCACATTCTAAAGTATTTGCATATCTCACCATTTTTTATTATCTTTGTAACCTTGTTTAATTATCAATCGCTAAAAATGAAAAAAACAATAGAAGAACAATCAAGTATAGCTCATGGTTTATGCGATGAAGCAGATGCTTCCAATCTCCGACTTACTCGTAATAAGAAAGGAGAACTCATTCGATTATTACTCGATTTAAAAAAATCATATAGAAATCTAGAATCTACTGGTATTATTCCAAAAGGATATGATCGATATATGAATGATATGTTCGTAATGCTAGAACATCGTATTACATTTAGAAAGTAAAGGATACCTATGGACTTCTTTAAAATTTCTTCAGTTATTGTGGTTTCTCTCATTGGATCACATTCACTTTATTCGATAGGGAAGTATCTACCGAAACGAAGAAGAAAATACGCTTATCTGTATTTTGAAAGTAACCCTAAAACGCCTAGGTGGGCTTTGATTCATTTTTGGATCTGGATTCTAAGTTTTGTAGTTATCGTAGCAATCATGTATAATTAAAAATGGCTCTGATCGTATACTCATACAGTATATTAGATCAAAGCCATTTTCTTTGGGAATAGGGGATTATTTCTTTACGCTTGTTCTTTTTGCGTTATTCGCATTAGTTGCATTAGAAATAGTCTTAGCATTGTTATTTGAATTAACATTTGCTTTTGTATTAGTAGCTTTCTTAGCAACTGGCTTTACGCTGTTAATAGCAAAACGAACATTGTAAGCACCATGTGCTGCTGGACGAATTTCATAGAGGAAAAGAGTCGTAGACTTCTTTTGACCTTCTTTGTTGATCCATGCCAAAGCTGTACGCAAATTCTCGAAGTTGCGTGTTTCAACTGTAAGTTTGCGTTGACCTTTATTCTCATCTGGTCGAATTGATTCTGACAATCTACCGTTTGCATTAACGATGAATGTCGGAGTTTTTACGAACACAATGTTGTTCATAAGAGTATTCCTTTAGGAAATTAAAAAAGTGTTTAAGACAAATGCAATATACGAAAATTGCTTTACATAAACAAGAAATATTTTAATGCAATGAAAATTACTGTGGGGATAGATAATGCGATAACAGAAAATTTAATTGTGCTTTTAATTGACATGATCTGTAGTTTCGGTTGCCAAATAATAAGAAATGCATTAGGATCCTCTGGAATGTGATAATAATCTACAACCACTAAACCTCCAACAGAAAACTGAACATCCATATCTGCTATGTAAATGTTCTTATCTTTAGCGATTTCCATAAGCCTAGTAGTCATGATTTCATCGGGATCTCCCAAGTCCTCATCGCGCAAGCGCACAACTGTATAAATCTCACCTATATTATTCTGTCTGAGATTAAGAGCTTTCCATTGCTCAGATGTATTGTATTTTGAAACTACTCTACGGAAATAAAAATAATTGAGTACATCGAGAATATAAAGTTTCAGGAATTTAATCATTGTATAGGTTCCTTAGGGATTTTTAGTTATACAAATATACGGAAAAAAGTTTAAATCTCTAACATATTTTTAAGTTCTTCGGTATCTGCAAGGTCGTTCATGGCTTTAGAAGTTTTTTCATTCTTTCGTTTGTTGTACTATCATATGGGAGTCTACCTTCATTATCAGGGATATCCTTTCTAGCCCCAGCCCCTATAAGAATCTTTGCGATTTTTACTTCCCCATAATCTGCAGCCCAGTGCAAAGGCGTATTACCATCTTCATCTTGCACATTCACATCAGCCCCAGCCTCTATAAACATCCTTGCGATTTCTGGTTTCCCAAAATATACAGCATCGTGCAGACGTGTAGAACCCATATTATCTCGCATATTCACATCCACTCCTGCATCTATAAGCATCTGTACGATTTCTGTTTTTCCCTGCTGCACAGCATTTTTTAGAGGCGTATTTCCATCATTATCTTGCGTATTGATGGTATCTAAATTGATTAAGTCTCTGACAAGATTTAAGTTCTGTTTAGATCTAGGTTTTCTAATCTCCTCAATAAAAAGTTTAAGTCTTTCATCAGGAAACATAACCATTAAATCGTATGGATTGTATTCTTCAAAGAGTTTAATGTATTTCATAGTCTTATTATTTTATGCACTCTATATATCAAAAAACCATAGATTATCTCAATCTATGGTTTTTTTCACTTCCTCAATTTTTCTCTGATTATCGCTTCCGATCACCAGGATTCATATAGTTCCTAGAACGCAAATACGAACCCCATGAGGAGATCTTACCAATCGGACGCTTCTCATACCAAAGCCAATAATCATAGACACTATCATACCAACTGGAATACACGGCATACCCACGCTTTCTACCATCAGCAAGTGTCTTTCTACGCTTGGCTAAACGCATACCAAATGCATTGTTTTGATCACGGAAAATCTTTGATCTAAAATTCCCAGATTCTCTTTGAGCATGTTTGAAAATCTCGTCAATATGCTTTTGAGGAAGACCTGACTCAACCAAAGCATCTTTAAATGCAAGTGCATCAAAACTACGATTCTTGAATTTCTTAGCAAACTGATTATATCTATCAGCATTAAATTCACTCCGAGCAAACCCATAGTTGCTCATTCCTACAGTGATCATTATAATGACCATCAACCTACAAATCATCTTGCCTCCAACCATTATAAAACAAAACAATTATATCACCCTACGAATATCAGGAAATATAATCACTAAGGATTCTGGATCTATACCCATTGTTTTCATATAGTCCACAACCCTGCGTAATACTATATCACGACCCAGACGAATCTTTGATTTCACAGTATTAATCTTTAAATCTCTACGCCTAGCAATAACTCCATACGATAAACCACGAACTTCTCTATCATACACACAATCTCTGTATACATCAGAAAGTCCCTGAATCTCGTAGATGATCCTCTGATGCAGAATACCTAATAAAGGCTCAAGCTCAACATCTAATGATTCATCCGCTAATTCATCAGAAATGATATCATCATCGGTAGCTTCAATTCCACGAATCGAATATACTGTTCCTCCAGATCCCTCACGGATCTTGTCTTGTTTCTTTTCTTGGTTTAACCAAGCATATGCTGCATTCTGAGCTATATTATACACCCAGGTAGAAAATGCACCACGCTCGGAATCATATTGTCCTATATTTTGAATGATAGAACAAAATGTCTCTGAAACTATATCGTGAGCTATATCCTCATCTCGAACTATTCTGTGAACATGTCTAAATAATCCATTGTAATACTGAGAATATACTCCTTTAAAATACTTATCGTCTTTTGTGTCTAACCATAATTCTAATGAATCATTCTTTTTTCGCATAGTTGTGGTTTATTTTTAGATCTCTAAAGATCATCACAATATACAAAAAATTTAGATTACCTCCAAATAAAAAAAGGGAATGCAGAAAAAAATTCTACATTCCCTCAAGATTTCAACAATTGTATTAGTTTCTGTCTTTTACAAAAAGACCGATAGCTGGAACAGCAACACCAGCAATCACAATCAAATACAATCCGATACCAATGCTCATGGCACTACGGACACCAATGAGAATTGGATTATCGCCATCGGGAAGACTTGAGTTGAAATCAATAATTTTGTACAATCCCATGAGACCTGCAAGAAGTGCTGGACCCATAGCGATATACATATTCATTTTGCTCATATTTGCTCTTCTATTACCAATAACGCTGATAATAGTAGGAACCAAGAACAAAATAAGCGTCAACCAACCATCACCTTTGATACCAGATACAGAACCGAAAGGTAATTCGATCCAAGGCAAAAATGATGCTACAATACCTAGAACAGAAGCTGCGAGAATGAATAATCTTTGCTTGTTCATAATAAAACTCCATATTCCTACTCATTTGGCTTTTCGGATATCGCCCCTTTTTTAAAAAAGTGGTTAAAAGGTAACCACATACTCTAATTATGAATTTTGTTTAAATTTTTCAACGATTTTGTTGATCTTCTTAGCTGAAGCTCCACTAAGTTCAACTGCTTCACCATTCACAGTTACAAATAACTTAACAGATTCCTTCTTTACCTTCTCTGCTTTGCTCTTATTCATAGATTCAAGACGCTCACTTCTCCAAGCCTTCATCATATCAACAATTTCTTTGCTGAATATAACTTTCCCATCACTAAAATCCCAATGGATTCCCTTACGAAATACAGGTCTTCTAGGATTCTTCGATGTTGTTGAACTATCTCTCAAAGTGTAAATCTTCTGAATTGGAAGATTCAATAACTCACTAGCTTCTTTAGCTGATATAATGTTTTCTTTCGTTATTTCCATTTTTCTCTTGCCTTATTAGTTAAATTTATTTCTTCATAATTCTCTTACGTCTCGAAAGAATTCTCTCAAGACCTACTGGATAAAATACTACATCTGTTCCTCTCCAATCCCAGTCTACACCTTTCTGCAATACTGGCTTTACATCATAAAGCTTACTTTTGACTTTTACTCTTTGTCCATTTCGCATCTGATGGATACGAGGTGCAGTTACACCTGTAATCTCACTTATCTGATTGGTCGTATAGACCTGTTCTGGTGCCTTCTCTTCTAACATAGGTTTTCTTTCCTTAGAATTAGTTAAATAATAATTGCTTCACTTTCTATATGCAATATAATACAATCTAACTAAATAAACAAATCTTTTTTATTATCGTATTATATCTTCAACAACATATATCCAAATATAGACTAATAAAACAACCTCTCAAATGGATCAAGAATCAATGAGAGTAGGACTAAGTATTGTTTTCAGTTCTTCGGTTTCTGCAAGGTCGTAAGGGGTTCTTCTATAATTATCTTGAATATCCTTTCTAGCACCTGCATCTACAAGCATCTGTACTGTTTCTTCATTTTCCCATTCTGTAGCCCAATGTAAAGGTGTCCAACCATAATCATCTTGCACATTCACATCAGCCCCTGCATCTATAAGTAACCTTACAATCTCTACTTTACCCCCAATTGCAGCCCAGATTAAAGGTGACCTACCTTGATCACCTTGAGCATTTATATTGGCTCCAGCATCTATAAGCATTTTTAGAATTTCTATATTCCTCTTCCAAATAGCATGACGCAAAGGTGTTTTATTAGAATCCTTTTCATCCTGCCACTCCAGATCAGCTCCAAGAATAATCAAGTCATGTACAAGATTTAAGTTTGCTTTATCTTTCTTAATTTCTTCCACAATCATCTCAGACTTTTTGTACGGAGGAACCATCATCAGTTCGTAAGGATCGTAGGAATCTTTATATCTAATAGGTCTCATATCGTCATAATACTCTTAAATGTCACATAAAACCCGCAGATTAAACGAAATATTGAGAAAGACATACATATTCAAAATATGTAGAATATCACCATATAAACGATTTAGGGGGACTTATAATCATTGTACTAATATACAATAATAATATGGAAATCACAAAATAAAAAAAATAAGGAATCCTAAGGTACCCAAGGGGGCGCAAGGGCGCACCCGACCAAATTTTCAACCCCTTTAACAAATAATTTGAATATATCAAGAAAATGTTGTAGTTTTTCTGAAAACTATTTTAAATTACTATAGTTGTACTATGAACGTTAAAGAAATTACTATCGGAAGCCAAGTATGGATGAGCAAAAATCTTAGCACATCTACATTTTTGAATGGAGATCCGATACCAGAGGCTAAAACTCCAAAAGAATGGGAAAAGGCTGGTAAATCACGAAAACCCGCATGGTGTTCCTACGAAAACAAAAACTCAAATGATAAAAAGTATGGAAAACTGTATAATTGGTACGCTTTAGTGGATCCCAGAGGAATTATACCAGATGGATGGGCTGTACCAAACGAAGATTGCTTCTTAACACTCATTGAACACCTAGGTGGAGAAGATGAAGCAGGAACCAAAATGAAAAGCACAGATGGATGGACCCAAGAAGGAAATGGAGATAACCTAAGTGGTTTTAATGGCTTACCTGGAGGATACCGTGCATCAGATGGAAACTTCTATGAATTGAAAGAAAGAGGGAACTGGTGGACATCAGATCAACATGATAATGAATATGCATACCTCTACTGGTTAAGCGATAAATATAGCTACCCCTATCGATCCTTAAATGAAAAGGCTAATGGTTATTCAGTACGATGCATTCAAAGTGCTGAATCTACTATGAAACCAAATGATACTATCTATTCAAGCAATCTTAATGCCCATTTGGGAAGTACAGAAAACGAAATACTTCAAAATGAGTTAGAACTTGAACATTGTGATTTAAGCTTACTCCAAAAAGAAATGACTTCCCTAGGAATACAGAATCCAACAGTATTCAGTACCCTAGAAACACTTAAAGATGATTCAAGTGATTATCTTTATTGTGATTTCTTTGAAATCTTCAATCCACAATTCCTATTTACAATCTATCATAATGCTATCCAAGGTTACCTGAACATACACTTCTCAAAGGATCCAACAGATTATATTTTCGAAGACTATGGTAGACTTAATAAAAATCTTATTCTAACTATAGATTCAACTAAAGACCAACTAGAAGTTACTCTAGAAAGAGAATACTATTTCGATTATGATGATATCGAAGACCCTAAAGTTATTAAACAAATACAAAAACTTGAACGAGCTAATAAGGCTAATAAAAAATGGAAACCGTTCAAACTTAAAGGAAAATGTAATTACGATGAGTTCAATAAGAAATTTACTTCTCATTTTAAACTCAAAGACATTCAGATCTAAAAGAAAACCCCTCAAATTGTCACAAAACAACGAGAGGGGTTTTTATTTTCTACACTATTCCTTATTCTATAGCGAGTAGTTCTTCCATTTGCCAATCCCTCGCAAGATCGTAAGGGGTTTGATCATATGTATTCCGAATATCCTTTCTAGATCCTTCCTCTATCAACATCCTTACAAATTCTACATTAGTAAATTCCGCAGCCCAGTGCAAAGGTGTCTGACCAATTTTATCTTGCATATTCACATCTGCACCTGCCCCTATAAGCATTCGTGCTAACTCTTCTTGACCACCTGACGCAGCCCAATGCAGAGGTGTCATTCCTCTATTATCTTGAACATTGACATCAGCCCCTGCCCCTATAAGCATCCGTGCGATCTCTAATTCCTTATATTTTACAGCATAATGAAGTAGTGTTCTATTTTGGTCATCTTCATTCTGCCAATCCACATTTACCCCTAAGACGATCAGGTCATTTACAAGATTTAGTTTCGGATAAGATTTTTTGATCTCATCCATAATCATCTCAGCCTTCTTATTCGGAGGGATAATCATCAGTTCATAGGGATCATAGGAATCAAAGTTTTCAAAGAGTTTAATGTATTTCATGACTTTAATAAATTTTTAAGTTCTTCAGTCTCCGCAAGGTCGTAGGGGATTTCACCATCATTATCAGGTATATCCTTTCTAGCCCCTGCGTCTATAAGCATCCGAGCAATTTCTACTTCCCCACGACCTGCAGCCACATGCAGAGGTGTCTTACCCCATTCATTTTGCACATTCACATTCGCCCCTGCATCTATAAGCATTCTCACAATTTTTACTTGCCCACGACCTGCAGCCCAGTGCAGAGGTACCCAACCAAATTTATCTTGTATATTGACATCCGCCCCTGCGTCTATAAGCATCCGAGCAATTTCTACTCGCCCATATCTTGCAGCCTTGTGTAGAGGTGTATAATCATCGTTACCTTCATCCTGCCAATTTACATTCGCCCCTAAAACAATCAGATCACTTACAAGGTTCAGGTTTGGCTCCCTTTTCCCAATCTCCCTCATAATCATCTCAGCCTTCCTATTCGGAGGGATAATCATCAGTTCATAAGGATCATAGTCCTCAAAGTTTTCAAATAACTTAATATATTTCATGGCTTTAATAAGTTTTTAAGTTCTGGGGTTCTCGCAAGGTCGTAGGGGATTCGACCGTCTTCATCCCGAATATCCTTTCTAGCTCCTGCGTCTATCAGGATTCTTGCAATGTCTATTTCTCCATATAATGCAGCTCTGTGTAGAGATGTATTATTCCATACATTTTGTATATTCACATCAGCACCAGCATCTATAAGCATCTTGACAATTTCTACTTTGCAATATTCTGTAGCCAAGTGCAGAGGTGTAATACCATATTCATTTTGAACATTGATAGTCCCTAAATTGATTAAGTCCCCTACGAGATTTAGGTTCGGTTTATTCTTCTTAATCTCCTCAAAAAAAAGTTCAAGCCTTTCATCAGAAAACATAACCAGCAAATCATATGGGTTATATTCTTCAAAGTTCTCAAAGAGTCGTAGGTATTTCATAAACATAGTATTTTATTCAACCTATATATCCCAAACCCCCCCAAGAAATCCTAAGGGAACGCAAGGGCACACACACCCCTAAATCCACTATCATATATTCAAACTACCACCCATAGCCCTAATCAAATCATTCGCACTCTGACCCCCATGATCACGAATCCCTAAATCTACACCCCACTCCAACAAAATCCTCGCAATCTCTAGATTACCAGATAATAACGCTAAATGCATAGGAGTATAGTTGTAATCATCACAAGCATTCATATCAGCCCCAGCACCCAACAGTAAACGCAAAACCTTAGGGGAATCCCAACCCGCAGCCTTATGTAAAGGAGTACCCAAACCATTATCCCGAACATTCACATCAGCCCCAGAACTCAAAAGCATCCGTGTAATACCCACACGCCTCTCCAATGCAGCAAAATGTAAAGGAGATTCACCCCAAGAATCCTGAACATTCACATCAGCACCGACCCCCAATAACATACGAACAATCTTCGTCTTACCATAACGAACCGCAAAATGTAATGCAGTCTGATCATCATACTCAGAATCCTCCCAATCAACATTCGCACCCAAAATGATCAAATCCCGAACTAAATCCAAATTAGGTCGCCTTAATTCACATTCATCCATAATCATCCTAGATTTCTTAAAAGGTGCCAAAATCATCAACTCATATGGATCATATACCCTAACCTCTTTCATATAATTCCTCCACTAATACAAAAATCCCCTAAGAAACCCTAAAGAATCCTAGGGGAACATACTACAATTATTGCTTATTGCCAATATTCATAATATACCCAGAAATCTCAGAAATCCCCTCAAGAACCAAAACCTCAGAAGATTCTAACTCACTATAATACTCACTCATTCTACCAATCTCACCAATACCATCACGCCCACCTAATATAGTATTATTCAATCCCTCTATAATATCACCCAAAATAGAAGAAACCCTAACTAATAAATCCCTAAAACGATCAATAATAACATCACCCCCATTCACAGTATCTAAAAGATTCATAATATCCAACAAAGCAACACGCTTCTCCTCAAATCTCTCAACAGAATCAAAAGACATTAATAACTCCCTCCATAATCTCTCAAATCTAACATGATTAGACATAATACCCTCTAATATACCAGATTCCTCACGCATACCAGATGTCATAGACTCCATATCACTAGAACGTGAATAATAATTGTGTATATCTATAATTCGACCAATCATATGTGAATAATTATAAAGAATATCACTAATCTCTAGAATTAACTCACTAGAACCCTCACTCAAACTCTCACTCCCTAAATCAAGGAATAAAGAACGTAAATCCCTAACAATAGTATCTAACCTGTCAGAATCACTATCAAACCTCATTCGTAATACATATTCAAATATATCCCTATATTGTATCATATGATCAGAAATACGAAGTAGTATATCAAAATACTCCCGACTATCTACAGTACCCTTATATTTCTCAATCAATCCCTTATATCGATTCAAACTCTCAATCAAATCTAAAGATAACTCAGGGGTTCCATTGAATTCCTCAAATAACTTAATGTATTTCATAATATCACAGTTTTTTTAGTTATTCCTATATATCCTAGTAATAACTGAGGGAATAAACGTGTAAATGATATTAAGGGAGACTGAGAGTAACTTGAGGATTATGAGAGGCGTGGGAAATCCTAGGGGAATATGAGATAATCTAAAGTAATAAGGAATAAGGGATAATATAAGTGTAAGGAAACCTGGGGGATCCTAATGGAACATGAGATAATATAACTATAAGGGAACCTGGGGGATCTTAGAGAAAATGAGATAAGATAACTATAAGGGAACCTGGGGGATCTTAGAGAAAATGAGATAAGATAGTTGTAAGAGAACCTGGGAAACCTAAGGGAATCTTAGGAAATCCTAAGGGAGCCTAGGAGGCGCTTGTTCACACATGATTATTTTGTACTTACAAAAATACCCTCAAATGTGCTTCGCGGGGGTTTTTTTCTATGTATGTACACATCAAAAAATTTTTTTCAAACTTCAGTATCCTTGGCCATTGTTGTATTTAACAACATTTTAAAATTATTACAGAAAATTTTAAAAAAATAAATCACAAAAAATTAACCTGTATATATCTCCCTAAAGAATTTGCAATTTGACTTGAGATTTTGCGTATTTAAATATGCAATTGAGTATTTTTATATACATATGCGTATTTAAATACATATATGCATATTTTATTATACAAATCCCCCACGTCTCTCACAATCCCCCACGTCCCTCACAATCCCCCACGTCTCTCACAATCCTCAGGTTCCCTCAGGTTCCCTCAGGTTCCCTTACAATCCTCAAGCTCCCTCACGTCCCTTACAATCCTCAAGCTCCCTCAGGCTCCCTCAGGCTCCCTTACAATTCTCACATATCCTCCATTCATCAATCCTCTTAATTTTGCACAGAAAGTGAGTCATTTTCTTACTGTATATTGCAGTTGCCATTATGACCCCCAGAATCCCCCAGAATCCTCACATATCTCTCATCCTCCCAATCTCTAATTTTGCACAGAAAGTGAGTTATTTTCTGACTGTATATTGCAAGCTTCAAATCTGAGATACTGATAAGCAAAGATCTCCCAGGATCCCTAGGGAATCTCAGGTGGTTTACGGTTTTAAGGGTTGTAAGGAATCCTAGGGGATTCTGGGGTATTGTGAGGATTTCTTAGGAATCCTAGGGGATCTTAGGGGCGCAAGGGCGTGCATGGGTATAAAAAAAGCTCCCATGGGAGCCTTTAGATTTACTTAGAGAATATGAATTCCATAAAGTCCCATCGTTTCTTAGGGATTTCTAGGTGGTTCAGGATTATATTGAATAGATCTTTACGATACTTAAAGAACTGTAGGGGGTTTACTTCTACATTATCTCCATTGAAGAATAGCCTATCTTCTGAGTGGAATTGATATTTGATTCCATTCAGTTTATCTAGGATAATGATGAGGTCCCCTCGTTTTTTATACATTGTAAAGAATAGGTCATCATTTGGTGTAGCGGTATCCCATTTTGCACCTTTGCTCCAATATGTAGCATTTCTATGGGTATGAGGGATAACTATGGTCCATTCTTCTGAATTGAGTAGAATTGTGTCTTCTGAGTGGATTCTTGTGATTCCCTTGAGTTTTCTATTGCTCAGATCCTTTGACATATAGTACCTTTAGATAATAAAAAATGAGAGGACATCCTGGGGATGCCCTCGTTATTAAGCGTGATTATTGATAATTCTTTCGAGAGTTTTGAAGAATGTTTGAGATTCTTTCTGTGAGCCTGTGATTGCTTGAGCCATAAGGATAAAGAATTCAAGAAAGAATAGGTCTGTGATTTTCTTGAATTGTGGGAATCTATCGATATGCTGACCGAATTGTTGTGTTAGTTGATTGATTCTGACTTCGTTGAATCTTTTGCGTGATTCTTCGATGCTGATGAAAACTGTGCTGTTTAGGGCTTCTTCGGTAGAATGAATCCAGATATTCATTTCTGGGTGGAAATTTGGATCTGCTGTTTCTACTGTATTATTACCATCGAATTTGAGTTGCGGGATTTTGATTCCGCGTTTTACCATAGTTTTGATTTCAGAAGCGATAATGTCTGCGAAAAGGTCTTGGATAGTTTCTTGAGCTTTGAACCAAGCGAAATCTTGTGTAAGGATTCCATTGGAGCTTTGAGTACCGTGGAAGAACTGAACTGAACCGTTTTCTGCGAACTTGTAAGAAAGTGGTTGTCCTACTTGACCGAATCTGTTTTTTTCAAATACGATATTTCTTTGGAGTGTCTTCTTGTTGATAGAAGCGTGCAAGTGAGCATCCAAGATATGCTTAACGAATGTTGGACCTAAGTAGTCGCCATCTTTGTTGCATTGACCGATGATGATTGAGGGGCAACCTGTTTCCTTAGAGAAGTTCATAACTAGCTTTGCGATTTCTGATTGACCTTTTTGTGATGTAGGGTCGCCATAGATCATTGCTGAGACCATTTGTAAGGAGTCAATGACAAGAACTGAAGGATTGAGAGTTCCTACAGCTTCTAGGAGATTCTGGAGGCCTTCTGGGGTAGCATCATTGAGTTCATCTACGATGAAAGTATTGGAGAAGTTGACTTTTCCTTCGAATTGGTATTTAGTTTGTTCTTTGGACATTTCAAAGGACATGAAAACAGCTGGGTTTGTTTCGGTTGAAACGCCAGACATAATGTAGTTTGAAATAGTAGTCTTACCTGAACCTGATTCGCCAGTGAACATATAAGACATAGAAGGAACAAGTCCCCCACGAAGTGAGAGGAATGTGTCGAGTTCTTCGATTCCTGTTTTTCTTGTTTGTGAGAAGCTTACAGGAATTTCTACTTTGTCGAATGCTACAATGTTGTGTTTCATATCATTATCCTTAGTTGAATCTGATACAAACATAATAAAAAGATTTGAGATATGCAAATGTTTTTTTATTTTTTTAAAAATAAGTATAGCTCCCTTAGGATTCCTAGGGAGTTCAGGTAGTGTAGGTTCTCTTAGGTTCCCTTGGGATACTTAAAGTTCCTAGGGGGTTCTTGCGCCCGTACGCCCCTTAGGATTCCTAGGGAGTTCAGGTAGTGTAGGTTCCCTTGGGATACTTAAAGTTCCTAGGGGGTTCTTGCGCCCGCATGTCTTCACACGCCCTTGCGGTCGCTTGGGTTCTCACGCATCCGCACACGCCCTTGCGTTGCCTTGCGCCCGCAGGCGCAATCACACACACAGTCTCTTTAATAGAGTTCATATCCTACCAGATGAATAATCTACCAGATCTATAAGCAAGGACACATATCAATCTGATGATGGAATCATAAGTATTACCTAACATTTTTTAGGTTTCCTTATCTTATTATAGGTTTCTGGGGAATAGAAGCCTTAGATATGGAATCAGACATACTTGTAGATCATCTTTATAATATGCTCCCTAAGAAAGAGACTATACTATGTGATTAGTATTTGCATCATAGCAATATACCCAAAAAATGTAAGAAATCCAAATATATTGTGAAAACTGTGAGATCCTGTAGGATCCTGTGGGAAAACTATGTGGGACAAAAAATGAATGATTTTGTGGATAACCTACATTGGTTTAGATCCCCTAGAGGGTTCAGGATTGTAAGGAATCCTAGGGGAGCTTGAATCCCTCAATGGGTTCAGATGATGTAAGCATCCTTAGGAATCCTAGGGGATCCTAGGGGAAACTCTTTAGATTTGAACTTATAGAAGGTTGGAACTCCTAGAGGGTTCAGGGTTGTAAGGATCGTGAGGGAGCTTGAATCTCCTGATGGGTTCAGTCTTAGAATTGCTTAGAACTCGTGGGGGGTTCAATTCCCTATAGGACTTGAACTCTTGTTGGTTTGGATCCCATAGTGGTTTGGAACCCTTATTGGTTTGAATCCCCTAAAGGTTTCATAGGATCCCTAGGGGGTTCAGGTATCTCTGGTTGGTTTCATATGGATTAGATACAAAAATGGGACACACTCAAGGAAGAGTGCATCCCACCAAACGGAATAAGGACTATGCTCAGGACCTGGGTTTTATCCCAGAATGCATATTTAAATATGCATATGCGTATTTTTATATGCAATTGCATATTTTTTTATGCAAGGATTATTCAATCCCTAGGGCTTGTTTATAATCTTCGATATAGAGGACCTTTTCGATTCTGGTTTCTGATACCGATTTAATGCTGAATGGATGCGGCGCATTTCTGTATTCTGCATTGATGATTGATTCGACTTCTGTAAAACTCATTGCTTCGACCAGATAGGCATTTGTGATCTTTTTGGTTTTGCCATCTTCGCTTTCGAGTTCTGTTACTACTTTCACTTGGTAGTATTGCATGGATAAATCCTTATGAGTGAATAAATGTATATGAATCTATATTTAAATATTTTTTGTTGAACCAGGACTAACTATAGGTTTTTTAAACTCCCTAGGGGTTTTTAGGCACCCTAGGGGATCTTAGGAATAAGGGATTATGATAGACGTTAGTTTTTATGAGTTCCGAGTTGTAGTAGATCTCGATGTTCAATAAAGAACAGTAGATCATCTGCGTTTATGTCATCTATTTGGAATATATTATTGATCCTGCAGTGAATTGTATCATATAACGTATAATTTTGAATTTTATTGATACTGTTTATGGATATCCAAAGAATATCGGGATATTTGATATTGGTTACTTGTAGATAATTATCTTTGAGAACTATACGTTTTTTGATTTCAGCAAGCTTTTTAAGTGTTATCATCATTTATAGATTCCGTTGATTTTAAAAGCTGCAGGTCCTTTAGGGATCCTGGGGGATCTTAGTAAACGTGATTGTATATTTTTGCTAGATCTTTTATAAATTTTTCTGTTGTTTTAAATCTGGCTAATTCAATTGGAGTTCGGTTGTGTTTATTTTCAATAGTTAGATCGGCTCCAGCTTTTATAAGAATTCTAATAACATCATGATGTTTAGAACGTACAGCCCAATGCAAAGGCGTATTACCATTATCATCTTGCACATTCACATCAGCTCCAGCATCTATAAGAACTTGCATTATTTCAATTTCTCTAAAGCTCGCAGCCTTAAATAATGGTGTATCTTGGAAAAAATTTTGAGTATTTACATTCGCACCAGCATCTATAAGGAGCTTAATTATAGTTAAATTTGCAGCTATATGCAGAGGAGAGTCTCGATTAGTATTTTTTACATTCACATCAGCACCAGCATCTATAAGCATCCGAACAAGTTTAACGTTATTATCTCGTACTGCTAAATGTAAGGGGGTAAATTTATAAATATCACTCTTGTTGACATCTGCGCCTAATCTGGTTAGAATTTCAATAGCCTGTATATTTTGAAAAATGACTGCTTCTTGCATTTCTTGATTTAATTCTTCTTGTGTCATAACTTGTATTCCTTATGTGATTGTATTACAAAGATAATAAAAAACTGTGAGATATGCAAGGAAAACTTAACAGGGATAAAACAGGGTTGTATTATTTTTATGTTCTTTAGCGAGTTCGAGTGCTTTTTCTTTATCATCTGGATGAACCAGAACATAAACATGAACGCAGAATACATTGGATGTTTGGCAGACTTTCAAGCGACTTGCGATTTTATTCTTCCTGAGGATCGAGCGAAATTCTTTGATTTCGCGTTCGCAGACATCTGAAGGACATGGAGAATCACTCCAGGATCCTGTGTCGTTGGCACCACCGACAGCATTGATTGGTTGAGAATAACCACGCCAGCCTGATGTTTTAATCCATTCGGTTTTAGTTGAGATGTACTTTTTCATAATCCTGATTCCTTATATGATTCGTTTAACTTGTTACAAAGATAATAAAACTTTTTGAGATATGCAAGGGAAATTTTACATTTAAATTAATCGGTTAATACTTCATCCATATCTGGATCATATGGGACTTCTGTATCATCTACGATATCTTCTATGTTTTCAAATGCGTTTGTTTGTAGATTATCAAGGAGCCTAGGTAGTGCGGTTTCCATGATTTCGTCTTCTGATGCATTGTCATCTACGATGACACGAGTAGTAACCATTACCCGTACAAGTTTTGCTACTTTTGCCATATTCCTGATTCCTTATGTGATTCGTTTAACTTGTTACAAAGATAATAAAACTTTCTGAGATGTGCAAGGGGAATTTTATTCCGTTGAAAGTTCTTCAATTATTTCAAATCTATTGTTTTCAATTTCTTCAAGGATAGACATCAGTAGTATTGTATCAGTTTGTTCAAAAGTAACTTCTTCTTCTTCAGCATATGGATTAGAAAGTGTAATTCCATCCATATTGACATTTTCAACGACTACTGAAAATTGGTCATCCAGTTCTTCAACTACTAAATTTCTACGTAGAGCAATTTCTGTTGCACCTACTTTAATCAATTCAGTTTTTATATCATTGATTACTTCTTGTTTGGATATAGACATTCTGTCTTTGTGCATTTTAGACTTTTCCATAATCCTGATTCCTTATATGATTTGTTTAACTTGTTACAAAGATAATAAAACTTTTTGACATTTCCAAATCTTTTTTAGTTTTTCCTGAGAATCCCCTAGGAATCCCTGGGGATCCTAGTTTATTTGAGTATTGTCCATAGGATAGCAGAACCGCATGAGTTGGAGATTTTGATTCCGACAAATTGAACTGGAAGATTGACTAACTTACCGTCTTCATTTACAAAGAGCTTTTCGATTTCCATTTCTTGATATGTAAAGTAATCGCGACTACCGCCTACAATCCATGCGCCTTTATGAGTGCCTAATGCTTCTTCTTTTGAAATTTCAAACAGTTCTGAATCCATATTTGGCATTACGCAATCTACCATTCCATCAAAACCGCTTTTGTGTTCAACAAATATCTTATCAGCATGTTTAACAAATGACTTGACCGTAGCCATTGTAATCTTTTTGGTTTTAAGTTCGTTTAGCATTGTTCCCTTCCTGATTGGTTATTTAACTTGTTACAAAGATAATAAAAAGTTGTGAGATATGCAAGAGATTTTTTTATTTTCTTTTTTTCATGCTATCGAATTGCTTAGGGAGTTCCCGCATATATTTTAGGAGGCAGTTTGAAGAGTATCTATCATAGTCCTTTCTATCAATTTCAATCATAAGTTCTTTTGCAATCTTCAAGCCAGTTTCCCATGCTTCGATTTCTTCGCGCATGATTTGAACTGTTGCAACTTTATCAGTAGTTACGCTTTCGCCAAGTTCTGAGAGTTTCCAGCTTCTATACGAGAAATTTTTCTTAGATCTGTTAATAGCATGTCCAAGTTCATGAAGCATTGTGTAAATCCAAGACTTCGTAGGGGTTCCACGCCAGACTTCAGTGATGGTTCTTTCAGTATGATCATATGACCATACATTGCTAGGGACTACTTCAATGTTCTTTTTGATGCAGTAATAGCGGATGCTGTTGTGTGCTTGTGTCATGTTCATATCTTTATTCCTTATTGATTCTGGTACAAAGATAATAAAACATTCCGAGATATGCAAATGTTTTTTTATTTTTTAATAGATATTTTAAGTCTCTTAAATATGAGAGGCCCCTTAGGATTTGTGAGATTGCTTAGAATTAGGGTAGATTAAGGATTCTTGAGAATTCCTTTTCTACTTCTGTATATCCTTCCATAACTTTAGAGATCCAAGCTGTTTGATATAAATCATTGAACCTGGGATCATTTTTCATAGAATATCTTTTAGACATTTCTGATTTATGTTCTTTTAAGTTTTTATTCATTGTTTTAAGTGACATCGTACTATTCCTTCAGATTCAAGATTTATTTTTGATCATAGTAAAAAGTGTTCTAAAGGCTTTCTTTTTCGAAACGATAATAGGGAATGATATTTGAAAACTAGAACTAGGTGAAACTGGAACGGGTTCAGGTTTTTTACTAGACTTCTTCATATGATTATTCCTTATGTAATTGTTAAGAACTCTAAGGACACCTAAGGGTGCCCAAGGGAATCAGGGATCAGGAACTCTAAGGACACCTAAGGTGCCCAAGGGAATCAGGGATCAGGAACTCTAAGGACACCTAAGGGTGCCCAAGGGAATCAGGGAACTCTAAGGACACCTAGGGTGCCCAAGGGAATCAAGGAACTCTAAGGGGCACTCAGGGTGCCCAAGGGAATCAGGGAATCAAGGAACTCTAAGGGGCACTCAGGGTGCCCAAGGGAATCATGGATCAGGAACTCTAAAGACACCTAAGGTGCCCAAGGGAATCAGGGAACTCTAAGGACAAAGTTCAGGCCATCTTTACAGATGTTCGGATGGCCTTTACTTTGAGGAGCAAAGTATGTCTTTTTAAAATAAGAGAAATATATGGATGATAAGGTCTTCTAGGGAATGTTAGGGGGACAAGTCCCGTACCATTAGCACCCATATATTTCGAGCATAAGGAATAGGGGTAGTATGAGATCTATATTAATTGTGTCGGTTTTCAAAAAACAATATATGGACAATAGAACCTTATAGGTTATGTTGGGGGGACAGTAACCGTGTTACTATCGTCCATATATTTGAATCAGGGGAACGGAGCATGAATGGCCAACTTTTAATTTTCTTCTAGTTCTTGCGCAAGTTCGATAATTTTGGCTTGAGCATCTTCAAATTTATGTTTAGCGATTTCGTAATAGTTTACATCTGACAAAAAGGCATCTGCGTAGCTTCTTACGAGACTATCGGTATCATAAGAATCCATAATTTCTTCAACGACATTTTTAAGTTCTTTTGAAAGATCGTAAACAATATCCATTTTGTGTTCTTTGGATATTTCGCCATTTTCTACGAATTCTATAAAATCTTCTGGGTTTGCTTCTACGCTGGATTCCCAGTCGTTAAGGATTTCTAGGTTTACACGCCAAGTGGCGTAGTTTGTCCAGCCGTTATAGGTTTTCTTTTCCATTGTGTTGTTCCTTGATTATAATGCAAATATAATAAAAAATTGTGAGATATGCAAGGATTATTTTTCTTTTTCTGTATTTAGTAATTCCCCAGTGCTTGTGAATATAAGATCATTCTGCATAATCTGGGAGTTGTCATCTATATTTTTTGAGCTATCAGATTTTTCTTGTTCTTTCAGGGCTTCTAGCAGGGCTTGGATTTTATCCAGTTTTTCAAGTGTTTTGGCAACTTCGGTTTCCAAGACTTTGATCATTTCTGTGTTTCCCATCTTTCTGATTCCTTATTCGTTTAACTTGTTACAAAGATAATAAAAAAATGTGAGATATGCAAGGAGAATTTTTTTATTTTTTTTGTAGAGGTTGTTCTAATGCATTAAGTTCATCTATCATTTTTTTAATACTGTCTTCTACATCTTCGAACTTTATAAAACCTTTGTCTATACCGAATTTAATAGCCATCAATGCTGATTTGATTTCTGTTATTTTAGTTTCATTCATAATCCTGATTCCTTATGTGATTGTTTAACTTGTTACAAAGATAATAAAACTTTTTGAGATTTCCAAATCTTTTTTTAATATGCTGAAGAAATTCCAGCTTGTCTGGACATCTTTGTTCCCAAAGCGTCCCAATTCGTTTCGCCATCTTCGTATTCTTCGTCATTCAGTCCGCTTTCGTTTTCTATATCTTCATAAACACGGACGCAAGCTTCAAGTAAAAGATCGAGCAATTCTTTTTTCTTACCTACAATTTCTGAACTATATGATGAGGTCTGAATAGAGCCTCTTAGTCCACCGCCTAAATAATTTACATATGCGCCAATCATTCGGGGTAAAAGGTGTGAGGGGATATTCAGTTCTTCTGATACAATATCGGAAGAAAGACCGACCTTTCCTCCCCTGTGTCCTATATCTACTAGGACCCTTCCAATTTCTTGAAGATCTTCAAGGGTGTGAATGTTGTTGAGTTTCTTTTTCGTTAGCATGTTCCTGATTCCTTATATGATCGTTTGACTTTCTACTACAAAGATAATAAAAAATTGTGAGATTTGCAAGGGATTTTTTATTCTTCGTCTTCATCATCTGTGATTTCTGATATGTCGCCTTCAAGCATATCCAAAATTTCAATCAATTCAGTCAGGTCAAGTTCTTCAAATGTGAGTACATCTTCGGATTCATATTGGTCCAATGTAGCTACATCTTCTTTATTAATTCCTACTATTTGAAGATAGGAATACTTATCTATAAACCTAATTGTAATAAAATTGCCTGTATTAAGCCTAATTCTTGTGATTTCCTTTTCTTCAATTACGCTTTTGATTGCATGTATAACTTCTTTTTTAAGTGATTCATGCTGTTGCTGAATTTCAGATGCTGTTTTTCTTTGAGTTGTTTCCATCTTCCTGATTCCTTATGTGATTGTTTAACTTGTTACAAAGATAATAAAACTTTCTCAGATTTCCAAATGTTTTTTAAGATTGATAGGGTTCCATGCTGAGTGCATTATATCCGCTTCTAACTGGATTCGTCATTGAGATCTTAAAATAAGTCATCTCTGCTTCAATCGTTGATAGGTTTTCAAGTTTCCGTACAATCTTGTTGGTACCTTTGTTGATTTCTACAATAGTCCACCTGCGTTCTGAGATATTCATAATCATATTCCTTATTCGTTTAACTTGATACAAAGATAATAAAAAATTATGAGATGGGCAAGATATTTTTTTATTTGTCAATGGATTGAGTAAATGTAGTGAATATCACCGTCAAACAATACAACATAATTACCGAATTGAGAATCTGGATCATTTGAGGGATCATATATTTCCAACCATTCTGATTCAGCTTCATGTATTATGCTTTTTATATCATTATTTAAGCTGTATCGGGTTTTAAGTTCTTTCAGGCTGATAGTATATTGTTCTATATCATCAATAAATTGGGCGAATTCAGTCGAATCTATTTCACCAAAAGGCGTATCGTAAAAGATTCCGTCAACATCTGCATCTGTGCATTTGAATTCATATAATAAGGTTTTCATAGTCCCGATTCCCGATTCGTTTAACTTGATACAAAGATAATAAAACTTTTCGAGATTTCCAAATCTTTTTTATTTTCCTGAGAACCCCCTAGGATCCCTAGGGTATCTAAGGAATTAAGAATTATTATATTTAGATTCAAGGAGCTGATTTTCAAGGGATTCTATTTCATCCTTTAAGATAAGGATTTCTTCTTCTAAATCAGCAATTTGATAGTTTGCTTCATCTCGCATATTTTCATTGGTTTCCCTAACGACTTCAAAACAATCTGAAATCCCTCCATACATTTTCTTAGCCCATTCTTTTGAGAGTGTACGGACTTTATCATCATGAGTATCTGGGGATAGTTCTACAATACAATCAAACAAATAATCCTCTAAGATTCTTTTGCACTCATCGATAGCATTGTCAATCTTTGGGCAAGTCTGAGGAAAATTAAATGAATTTTTGCGTGCCATAATCTTTATAGGAATGTGATTTGTAAAAGGGGCTTAAATCCCCCTAGGGAGTCCTAGGAGGGCTTTAATCATCTGCATTGTACCATTTGCCATTTTCTGCTTGTCTGATGATTCCTGCGGTTTCTAGGGCTTCTACCGCTAAATCGCTAGCCGTGAGAAAGTTATCGGTGTTTTCTTGCCATTCTTTGAGTGCTTGATCTTTTGGGTCGTTTGTATGAAAGATATATTGGTTCCAGTCGCATTGGACATCTTCTTCTTCAATCCAAACATCTAACCAAGCTTCTATATCTTGGTCTTGGATCAAAACTGCTTGTGGTTCTACTTTTATTACTTTCATTGTTTAGTTCCTTGGATATATGAGACTTGCCATTTCTATCAATTTTCGGTCTTCTAGATTTTCAAAGTCGTATGTTTCTGCGAGTATTGTAATCCAATCTTTGGTTGACATGCTATCTACTATATTCTGGATTTGTTCTTCGTCTTCATCTGGATCTAAACCGTAGCTTTCGCTGATAAAGTAAAATAGTTCTGAGTCTGTCATAGCGTAAAAAAGATTGAGCGTGATTTCATCAATAACTTCTTCACGGCTTTTATCCCGAAAGGGAAATGTGAGTGATTCTTCCATGTTCCTGATTCCTTAATTCGTTGAACTTAATACAAAGATAATAAAAAATTGTGAGATATGCAAATTTTTTTTCAAAAAGTTTTTCAGGTGATCTCTCATTGGATTCAATCCCCCAATGGTTTCAGATCCTCCAGAATCCCTAGGGAACTCCCGATGGGTTCAGATCTCCTAGGATTCCTCAGGATATGCAAGAATCCCTGGGGATCCTCTGCAACCTTTGAGGACTTTCAGAATCCCCCATTTCTAAGGAGATTAAGGGTATCTTCAATCATTTTGTGCCCACTGTCCGCTTCTGCATGTTTGGGAGCTTCTGAGGGCTGTGAGAGGGCTTTCTGGACATCTTCTAGGCTTTTGATTGTATCTTCTGGTGAGATATTCAATAGGTTTTGAATTTTTACTTCTTTCATAATCCGATTCCTTTGCTATATGATAAAATTGTGATGGTTCAAAAAAGTGCTTTAATTGAAACGACAAGAAAGATAATTGAGGCAATGATGATTTCGAGCTTTAGGGTTTTCATAACATAGTTCCTTATCGTTCAAGAATAAAGTGTTCGCCAAAATGTCTATCAAATACTTGAATGAGATGTTCATAATCACCAGCCACCATTTCATTTATAATTGTGTCTGGGTCGAGACCAAAATGTTTTGCGGCAATTCTTGCTGTTCCAATAAGAGCGAAAGCATTTCCTTGTGGACCTGTCAAATCAATAACCTGTGGACCATTTGTTTTCTTTCTAATCATTGCATTGCTTCCATTTTATTGAGAAAATATTGATAGACTTCTGGAATATGCTTTTTGTAATACGGTTGATTGTCTTTGAGCCAGCTTTTTAATTCATCTTTTTTCATCGGTTTCGTGTGTGATCGGTTCCGCATAATCATGTCAAACATAGGTTCTAAGTCATTTACAAAGTCTTGGGGAGTCCAACCTTCCCAGATGTGCCTGTTCATATTCATAGTCCTGATTCCTTATGATATGTGATTAATTTCTAATACAAAGATAATAAAAA
>JACCDX010197231.1_pt1 | contig 26310 bp, 19 predicted proteins | sample 7449681 | NCBI WGS metagenome assembly JACCDX01 (sample SAMN15323450, study PRJNA562643) | freshwater metagenome | isolation source: river surface water | place: USA:Blue River Watershed | collected 2017-08-18
AATTCGCGCTAAATTGCATTTAAGGAACTAAATGGGTTGTCGCGCAAAATCATATTTAAAGAACTAAATAGGAATTCGCGCTAAATTGCATTTAAGGAACTAAATGGGTTGTCGCGCAAAATCATATTTAAAGAACTAAATAGGAATTCGCGCTAAATTGCATTTAAGGAACTAAATGGGTTGTCGCGCTGTATTCTATTTGAAGAACTAAATGGGTATTCGCGCAGAACTATATTTGGCAATTAAATAGATTATCGCGCAAGATATATTTAAAGAGCTAAATTGGATATCGCGCACAATTATATTTGGTTTGTCCTAAAAATATATCTTGCAAATTGCAGCATCCTCTAAATAATACTCATATTCTGGTTCATAGTCATCATACATTCCAAATTGTATACAATCACATCCACCATTTTGATCACAATCACATGTATTTTTGGCTCTTTTTGGATATGTTTCTATTATTTTGTTGAGTGTCACAATATCTATGTCCGTTGATTTTTTAATGATATGCCTGATCAATGCAGCTCGTGATACCCAAAACATTATTTTATTGAAACTACAAAATAGTTTCAAAATAAAAAAATAAGATTCATAATATTTTTACACTACTTTAATTTGAGGGAGTTTCAGTTTCTTGATAGCTGGATCAGGGTCAGGTAGTGTAAAGTCAAATGTTAAGTTTTCCACCGCACAATAGTTAATTATTGTGGGATCTTCCCTTACATCATCCATACTGATTTTGATTGTCGTGTCTTTGGAAAGTGCAATCACTTTGTCATGATCCAACACGATTTGTGTGTCTCCTGTGCCGCATTGTGGAATTTGACCAAGAATCACATTTGCTGAAATACCTGTAATACGATCTATCTCCGCAAACATACCAGCTTTTGTCAACATATCCGTAACCTCCTCAAATGAACATTTTGCCAATGGTCCAATATCTACTCTGTTAATCCCATGGCGATCAATAGACATCAAATATCCTCTATTGGTCATGGTGTCAACCAATAATCCAATATGACGATAGTTGATATATAGTTGACCATCTTTAATCACACTGTCTAGTTCATGGAATAAAGCTTGTCGTGCTGCCTCAATTCCAAATAACTCATAAACTTCTATGATATCATTTGACATAGTTTTGTATGGATCTACACTATTATGACCCAACACATCAATAAAGTTTGCACCAGCTGTCTCAATAACCCATTCAAATGTCTTCTCAAACTGCATAGTCTCCTTGTTGTATTTTGAATACTCTTGCTTATTCAAAGCTGCTTTGTGAATCTTTTTGATGCCCTTCACAATAAGATTTTCCATGATACTTTTTTCTAATGCCTTCAACTCTGTGATATAATCTTTTTCGTTACCATCTTCATCCGCTGCTGCAGCACCCTTCTTTGGAGGATCTTGTGATGGCAAACGTATGCGGAAGATCAATTGGTCTGCATTGTCATCGCTGAACATTGTGATAATGTTGTTATCAAAATGATCTTGTAGGACTGCATGAACATCTAACATAGTGATAGAATAATCCAACATTTTCTCCTTGTCAAACTCAAAGCGTAGTAGCCAGGGATTGTTGGTTGTATTCACCAAATTGCGATCAACAAACTCACGATAGCTGTTGACAAACTTTGCATCATCTTCAATTGTTGTCTTGAAATCGTCAGGATCATAATAGATTTTTGATGATTTCACGATGTCAGCAAAGAGTGTAGTCTGAATAGTATTCATAATCTCTTTTGCTTTGTTTTTGTTCATGGCAATGTCAGGCTTCAAATGAATTCTCAAAGAAGGAGTCTTTTGGTTCTTTGATACTGAAAGTAATTCCTTGACTCGAGGAACACCACGCACAGCCTTTGAAGCTGATGATACACCAGATGAGTGAAACGTATTTAACGTATTATGAACGATGATATTTGTATCGACCACAAAGCTATCATTACCTGGAACTGTAAAGTCGTAAACATACTCTTTGGGATCTGGGAGATATTCGATGTCCACAATTTCATCCCAGATAACATCACTATTTGCAGCTTGACGTAAAATCTTTATTTTCTCAGCTACTTCTTTGTTTTGTTGTTTAGCATTCTCTTCTTCAAAGATTTTGATGTATTTTTGTAGAGTGCGACGTCCAATTGCCTCCTTTTTCTTCCAACGACCATAATTGCGGCTTTGTCCAGGGAGAGCAAGGGTTTTACCAATGAAGGCAATAGCTTCACCCAACTCTGGAATCTTATCGATGAAGTCGTTTTCCGCATGTTTGTCTTCACGGTCAAAATAATCAATCATTTTCAGAAGATCTTGTTGTTTATATCCTGTGGCAAATCCAATTTTCTTTTTGAACAGATGGCAATATTTACCTGGAATTTGAATGGTGTGAAGATCCATACACTTGTCTCCATAGATCTTTTTGTTCTTTTTTTCTAAACATTTGCTGGCGAAGATACCAACATATGATAGCAGAACAATCATGTCTTCTGTGAGTTTCTCAGATGTAGATCCACTTCTAATCATGTTTTTGCTTCTATTATCGGTTTGAACATTTCCATCGCCATCAAAATATCCACTGATAACTCCTCTGATAAATTTCCTATTAGCTCCAAAGACCCAAGGCGCGACGATCTTTTCATGACAGATAACTCCAAATGTTGACACGATTTTAGCACACATTCGACTTGTAAAACTATTATCGTGAGCAACATACTCTTTATCTTTAAAAGCAGGGTGAACATTAATTGTTCCTCTTTTTTCACAACGTTTCATATCAAGATTCCATTTCTCTCGAATAATACGTTGAATGTTATTCGCAACTTCCATATCACTTTTTGTAATTGTGACTTTGTTACCATTCACACTTCCATCGGCGATGTAAGCTCCACAAAGCCATCCAAAGTCAAAGTCTAGATCAACTTTATCTCCATCCACCTCATAATACATCATAGCATTTTCAACCATTGGAGTATATTTTGCTACCGGAACGCGATCTCCAACCTTCAAGTCAGACCCTTTGATTGGTACAATTTTACTTTCTGTACGCTTCAAGAAGGAATGACTGAGAGTTGCAGTAGTTGATTTGCCGCTTCGAGTGGTTATTTTTAGAAGACCACCGTTTGCAGGATGACGACTCACCTCTGAAACTTTTTTCCATGAAGTTTTCTCGTCATCTGATACACCAACAATGTAAATTTCTTTGTCAAGGTGTTTCATTGGAATAACTGTGCTATCATGGTGATCTGGCACGTCCACCACATATTCGTTGTATTCGTCGTGTATGCCATCAATTAACTTCCCAATTTGTCCATTGTAGAATGTTTGTTGAGATGTTTTCTTGTTAAATATGCGAACACGCACAATCTGTGTGGCATGGGTGGACATCTGTGATATCGGTTCGCCAATCGACTGTGCAGCTATAACACCCACCATATCTGAAGGATCGTTGATTGCTTCAAAGAATTTTGCCTTCACTTGGGAGTATATATAATCAAAGATCATCTTATCGAATTTGTTGACACACACCATCTGCTTTGGCGACAAAAAGCACCTGATGAGAATTTGAATGAGCTTGTTCCCTGGATTAAAATGTCCACCTACTACCAACTCCTTGCATAACTCTTCAACTTTATCCAAAACATATAGAGGATTTAGATCACTCAATACCCCTTTTCCACTAAACATCATTTTGCTTGTATTGATGATTCTCGCAAAGCTTACCGGATACAAAATAGAATTATCTCTTTGATTATGGAAGATTCTCTCAATCATAAACTCACGATCATCCAAGATTTTCTCAAAGTGGCCACGCATACGGTCTTCCCATCCATCAACACCCTTTAACTCTTTGATTGTTTGGTCGTTTAAAATATATTTCAAGTCATCTTCAGGTGCAATCAGATATTCCTTGCAAAGAGTCGCATAATCCATCTCAATATAAGGAAGCGATTGAGACTCAATCTTTGTAGGATTCATTCCATCTTCACCATATAGAAATTGTACAATAGAACCACTTGCATTTCTTACTGTACTATCATGAGCAATCTTACAATCTTCCATCGCCTTGACCAACTTGCGTTGAAGATATCCACTCTCCGATGTACGCACAGCAGTATCAATCAATCCTTCTCGACCTCCCATGGCGTGAAAGAAGAACTCTTGTGGTGACAATCCTTGAACAAATGAGTTTTCCACAAATCCACGACTCTCTGGTCCATCATCATACTTGGTATAGTGAGGCAGGGTGCGACTATCAAAGCCATATACAATACGCTTGCCATCTACATTTTGTTGTCCCAAGCATGCCAACATTTGCGCCACGTTGATGACATTACCCTTGCTACCACTTTTAACCATATTAATCATACGATTAGTCGCATCATCAATCTTTGCCATGCCCAACTTACCCGCCTTGGTATTTGCTTGATTCAGAATCTGATTCACCTCTTGCTCAAAATAGTCATTATTATTCTCAATTGATTTATTCTCAAAATGTCCCATGTGGATATTCCGAATGATGTCATATACTTTCACCTTCATATCGTGAATCACCTTTTTAAGCTCCTCTTTGTCCTTATCATCCACCACAAGATCACTGATTCCTACACTGAAGCCGTTGTTGACCAAGAAATCACAAATCATAGTCTGAGTATTATCAAAGAACTTCCGGGTCTCATCTGCACCACACTCATTATATATTGAGTGAATGAGTCCTTTTGTTCGATTTTGATAGATGCTAGCATCCACTCGCCCTTGAACAATCTCGCCATTTTGAACAATCACAAAGTTCTCTTTGTCCCCTCCTGGAACATTATCATCAAAAGATCGATTTGGAGACTTAATATTGATATTTTTAGGGATAATAGATGATAATGCTTGACGTCCTGACCATCTGCGAACACCATCAACCTCTTCAGCTGGCGTTGGTAATATTCCAGTAAATAGTGAGTTACGCGCCATCAGATTGAAAAACGCTTTGTCATCCATTAGCACATATTCCTTTGTCATCCTGTAGACACCAAGAGCTGTATCTTGCACCACGCCAATAATTGGCTTGCACTCACGAGGACTCATAATTTGATAAGGTACTGCTGCAATCTCTCGTAACTCATTGGCAGAAACCAATGATTGGGGAACGTGCATGTTCCGAAGAAATCCTATGACTTTCGCCAAAGGTCGGACTATATCTTAAGCCTTCATTGGAGCTTGCTAAACTCCTCAGACCCATAACCATTTAGTCTCTGAACGTTCTCCCGCCTCTTGCAAAATTAACGAGGGTAAGGAGCTTCGCTGCGGATTGCCCAATCTCTTTGAGTTATTACCATTGGAGCCGGTCATTACCCGGGTTCCTCTTGAAGCTTTCACAACAAGAGTGGTATCAAAGAGCTCTAAGGGTGTTCCCGCAATTTGATCATGTTGCCGCAATTGCGACTAGGTAGTTATATCTTGGAATAAACCAAGGTGAGGTTTCCACCGTTTTCACTTTAAAGTACTCTCACAACTTTAAAGTCGGCTACCTGTTTGAGACAAACTTGCACGCTTTAGTTAATCTCATCACCATCCATATCCGCATTGTAACACTTGCAAACACAAAGATTCAGCCTGAACGTATTGTATGGCATCACCTTGATACGATGTCCCATCATACTCATCTTGTGAAGACTGGGTTGACGGTTGAAAAGCACATAATCTCCATCGATCAGATGGCGCTCCACAATATCTCCTTCCTCCAAAACAATTGTCGCACGATCAAAGTTCTTTAGGCGGAATGTCCTATTGTTCAAATTAGGCTTGCGAAGAAACTTAGCTCCAGGATAAATATCAGGACCATTCTGAACATACACCATCAATCTATCTTTGTTGTACTTGTTGACTATCTCCGGAAATGTCAAATTCATAGCAATTTTAATAGGGACTCCTAGCTCATCGATGGAAATATTAGGATCCGGTGTGATAACACTGCGCGCACTAAAATCAACACGCTTACCCATCAAATTACCTCTGATACGTCCTTCTTTACCCTTTAGACGCTCAGATAGAGATTTGATAAGACGTCCAGTACGTTGTTGAGCTGGATTAATCCCTGGAATTTGGTTGTCGATAAAAGTAGCTACATGATATTGTAAAACTTGAGTAGCGATATCCAATTGTTCTTTGGTGACACCCTTATCCACACGAGTTGCCAGTGCTTTGTTTGACTTGACAATATCACATAGCTTGTGAGTAAGATCATCTTCACTGCGCTGACCTGTATCTGCCTTGACCGATGGACGTACCGCTGGTGGTGGAACAGGTAGAATAGTACAAATCATCCACTCCGGACGACTGAACTTTGGAGAAAATCCCAAGATGTCACAATCACGATCACTGATACGCTTGAAAATATTCAAAACATCTTCGGCTGTAAATACAATCTTTTTTTGTGCAGGGTCTTCCATGTCCTTCCATTCCATCACCACTTTGACAATGGGCTCCCTGCTAATTTTATCTGCTTGTTTGGCATTGCAATGTGGGCATTTTTTGCCACATAACTTGTACATCAATTCCCATCTCTTTTGTCTGGAATATTTTTTACTCATAATTGTTTTGATTTCATCACTCTCCGGAACTGCCAAAATCCTTGAACAACGGAAGCATACACATTTCAAAAGTTTTCTGACCTGATCAAAGAACTGAATGTAGAAAACCGGCTTCACCAACTTGATATGACCAAAGTGACCGGGGCAAAATGTATTTTTTTGTTCACATGTTTGACATATTTTGTTATGATCCAACACTCCCATACGTGGATCATAGAGTCCATTGATTACTGGCTCATTTCCAATATAGGTATCGGTCTTAGTAATCTCCGCAACACTCATGCGCAAAATCTCCTCCGGGCTGAGAATACAAAACCTGATACCTTTGACCACATCGATATCGTGGTCATATGATAACTCCTTGTATATAGACATTTTAAATTAAGTGTAGAGAAGAATGCTTTATATGTGATTTAAGGGATTCAATTTTTAAACTCACACATCAATAATAAAAAGACAGTTGTTCTTATATGACTTACTTTTTGAGTCTTTAAAACGTTTTATAATTAAAATTTGAACATTTAGTTGAATTCGACTAATCAAAAGATGGACACGAGCCTTTTAAGTCTGTCTATTTTGGAGTTGGTGAAGATTATCGGTGGAGTATGTACTTCAAACGATGAAATCCAAAATATCATAAAACTCATGTTGGTCAATAGATGTTTAAGAGATCTGATCAAATGCAACTTTCATGTCAGACCTGTGTTTTTGGATTATAAACACTGTTTGTTGAGTTGCAAAGCTCTTGGAGCTTTGATGATCAAACAAATACATAACTTTCAAATCGAATGTGCCGTTCCAGAAATGCTCACGATGACTATGGTCAGTATCATTTTCAAAACAAAAATAGGCATAACATATGTTCATGTTAAACCAGACAAAATAGAAGTAATGCCTATTCCAGCCAATTTCAAACATTTGTTTTTAAAAATTGATACCAAATCAGCATTTAAACATTGGATTAACCATTGGACACCGGAAATCAAATTAGAAGATTCATATGTAATTATCGACAACTTACAACGTCGTTATGACAGTTTGTCAATTTATTCATTCATCTTGTTGTGTAGTGTACTCCCTGGCCAACAGAAGAAAGAATCGTTTGTTGCCGTTCAAAAGAAAATTAATAGTATTGTACAAAGTCTACCAGATAAACACAAAAGTGTGTTTATTAAGTACAAAAATGATATCCCAAACGTAGTCTCTAAATTCTTGGTTGACAACAATATGGTTTGCTTTAGTCTCAAGACTTCTTGAAGAATTACATATACATCATATTTAGAGTGTCTCTTTTTTCTCCTTTCTTTCGGCAATATTGATCCACTAATTCACGTGATACCTTAAAAGGAAGTTCTACAAATACACTTGGCATCACTTCTTTTTTTAATAATTTGTGCAAATTAAGCTGACTTATTATTTCCTCAACACCTCGCTTCAAATTACGAACTCCCTCTTCATGATCAACACAATCAATGATATTGTTAATAACATCATCAGTCAAAATAATATCACCTTTTTGAAATCCATACTCAGTCAAAGCTTTTTCAAGTAGAAAGTCTTGCACAATTCTAATTTTATCTTTATTACTATATCCGCTGATGTTAACTTTGATCATACGATCTCGTAACACCGGATTTATATTTTCTTCTACATTATATGAAAATATCATAAGACTTCGGGATAAATCAAGGTCAACATCACTAAAATAACGGTCTTGGTATTTATGATTTTGTGAATGGTCTGTGATATGTATCAAAGTACCAATAATTTCATCACCTTCACTTGTAGCACTAACTTTGTCTAATTCATCGAAAAAGAAAATAGGATTCATAAACTTTGATCGCATCAAAATATCCGCAATAGCTCCATGGCGTGACCCTATGTATGTGTATTGAAACCCTTTTAACATCTCCGCTGTTGAAATTCCTGATAATGATGTAAAACCAAATGGTAAACCAAGACATTGGCAAATCTCCATTGCAATGCTTGTATTGTGTGTGACAATAAAGTTGCCCATTACATATTTTCGATTGCCGCTTAGTTCAAATCCATAATATTGACCTCTCCCAACTTCTCTGACTTGTATTTGACTCATCAAAGGATCATGATCACCACATTCGCTATCTAAGTCACAAGATGTAATATTTATCATTTTTGATTTTCGTAACACTGGAATAACAGATAAGTCACGTCCTGTAATAAAAATATGGGTACACATGTCATGGGCAATAAAGCCCAATGATTTTGCAATAAAAACTAGATCTTGTTTGAACTCGTCAGCCTCGAATGTATCATCAAAAGCTTTGAATGAACCATTCTCGTAAATTTCATATGCATAAGTTTTGTTGTTTAGAAGTCCTCTTGAATCAATAATACCTGCCAAAAAACGAAGTCGGTTGTATCTTGTATTTACTTTATATTCGTTTGGTACTTTTTGTGATGGTATGTACAGTCCCATTCCATATGGCTGTAATGTAGTCTTTTGAAAAGGGAATTCTACTGGTGTTTTATAACCAAATAGTTGTGATTTAACAAATGACGGTAATTTGATAAAATGTTTCACTGGCATGGTAACCTCTTGAATTTTTTCAATGATAGAATCATAATATTTGAGACATAGAATATGCTCTGAGTTTACAATATATGTTTCACCTTCTTCATTCTTGATTTCATACATGTGGTCTTTTCCACGAGCAAGAGACAATACTTCTCTGGGTGTTGAGTCATCTCCCATCAAATAATCACCAATCATAACGTCTTGGACTGGTTTGATGCTACCATCAAACATTAGAATAGGAGTGTTGTAGGCATGACACTTTCCAATACCAGGAGGACCTTGGAGTCCAATAACCAAACCTTTGCTGTTTTTATTCGAAATCCATTTGGCTAAAAGTCTGATTATGTGACTTTTTGTATCTTTGTGTCCATACACAGCCTTATCTAAATGTGTTGATATGCCATCAAGGAAGTCAGATATTTTATCCACAGGAGCATCTTTGCCAATTGGAAGATCTTTATATTTACCAATTGGAAGTTTGCAAAGTCCTTCAATCCAGGCATTCATTTTATGATACTCACTGTCTGATCGTTCCATACTAACCATTTGATCACATTTACCAAGAGCAATTGCTTTAATGGTTACGTCCATGTCAGACTCCAATATTCTGAATCTCAATGGAGTGTTTTTGTGATTCAAAGCATATACTTGTTTTTCGATATCATTAATGACCTTTTTGCGTTTAGTAGAGAGGTTACGGAAGTAATCAACATCATTCTCATCATAGTACGATTTGATTTCTTGAAGAACACGTGAAACATTACGACGAGATTTCTTTGATGGATCTTCGTCTTCTTCCTCTTCTTCCTCTTCCTCTTCTTCTTCATATTCATCTTCATCTTGGTCTTCATATTCATATTCATTAGCTTCGTCTTCTAAAATATATTCTGAGTCGTCATCATATTCATTACCATCGTCATCAAAGTATGTATGTTTTGGTTGTTTTGTTGAATTTGCATTCAATTGGATAATAATAGGCACATATGGATCGGTTTGAATGGACTTGTTATTTTCTTCATCCATTTCTTCTTTTGATTGAGATCTTGTCTTCATTGCCATATATGCATAAAAATGAAATCTTTAAACCAACTAATCATAATCCACAAATATTTTGTCCACAAGTTCTGAATCTTTTGCAATTTTCTTATATCCTTTCAAAAATAGCCCAAACAATTTATCATCAACAGAGCCTTTTGGAAAATATGGAACTGCATCCATTGACCAAGTGACTCTTTCAATTGTTGATGAATCCCATTTTGTTATTGATTCTGACAAATCAAAGTCAGCTAAATATAACCGGCACTTGCGCCTATTAGCTTCTTTTCCTAGATATAATTCTACATCATAAGCGTCATTTTTTCCAACATGATGAATTAAAGCCATCATTTGTCCTAGTTCTTTAGCCGCAACTTCTATATCGTCAGCAGAAACATAGTCCGAGATTTCTTTCAAACCAATAAATTCACCACGTCCTTTATGAACAAGACGACAAGATGTTACGCCTAATTGTGCTTGTATCGTTGGTGCTTGTATTTGATCGGGACGATAAATACGTGGTAAAATCATATAGCACATTGAAGAGGTTTCATGAAACTTTGTTGGTGATAAAACTCTGACCATTTTCATTTTTGAATATGCTGGATGAACTTCTATTTTGTTAAGAAAACTCTTTATTTTGTGATATTCATTACTCCATTGCCGACAACCAATACTTGTTTTATTGCTCAGTTTTACACAATAGTTTGGATCCTTTGCAAGTTTGTATATGATACCAAAAGCACCACGACCAATCTCATCACCTAGTTCCAAATCCATCTTTAAGACATATAAAGAGAAAAGTTTATATCTCAGTGATGTGCAAAATTTGATCAGTTTTAAACAACAGTTCAAGTTCAAGAAAATGGATATTCAAAAATTAATAGGCAATCTTCAGACTAATTGGAAAGATGTTCTGTCGCAAGTCGCTGCAACACATCAAGATACGATCAACGAATCTCTCACCGATGACCAAGAAAAGTTTCATGAAATATTAGAATTATGCCCACCAACGCCATTAATATTCAATGCTTTCAATCATTTCAACATTGAAGACTTAAAAGTCTGCATCATTGGAATGGATCCATATATCAATGTAGGAGAAGCTATGGGACTGTGTTTCTCAGTACCAGATGGTGTCAAATGTCCACCATCATTACGCAACATATTTAAGGAAATCGAATATGAATACGGGGTCACTCGAAAGAATACGGACTTGACAGATTGGGCTAAGCAAGGAGTATTATTGTTGAATACATCTTTGACTACTCTTGAAAGTAAATCCGGATATCATATGAAAATATGGAGACTATTCACACAAGACATCATAAAATATCTTGGTGCAAATCATAAGAATGTGGTGTATATGTTGTGGGGAGCACACGCACAACAATTTGAAAAGTTAATTGACAAAAAGAACAATTTAGTATTGAAACATTCACATCCATCACCATTATCTAGAAAACCCTTTGTTGGAAACAATCATTTCAAAATGTGCAATGCATACCTGACGACTAAAAATATTATTGAGATAAAATGGTTTTAGACATTACTTGCTTTTCTTTTTGTAGTAAAGGCGAATGTAAGATCGCAAATACTTTGAATGGTAATCTTGGAGTGTAAAAGATCGTGCGCCACCTTTTTTCTGAGGCAATAGATTTACAGAAGATAGAGCACGTGCTGGTGGTCGTCTTTTTTCTTCAGATGCAATGTTTGCATTTGTTGCACTATTTTTTAAAAGTAAATCTAACCTTTGTTCGGCAGACACATTTTTGAGTTCAACAAATGTTTCCAATCTTTTAGCATTCTCCAATGCATGCAAAATAAGAAATGCAGTGTCATCATCAATCACGAAGTTATAAATAGAATCTTTTGTAGTTTCAGCAGTAATTTCAAGGTAGTAACTTAGTAATGAAGTGATGACATATTCTTTACTTCCAAATGATTTTGTTATTGTATCTTCAACTAGATTTTGCAATATTCTTTGATCCACTATTTTAGCAAGTTCATCATAGATACTAATAATGTCTAATTCTTTTAATCTTTTAGGATTACTTAGAAGTAATCGTAATAAATTGTTATTAAGATGAGTGTCGTCATAGGTAATAATAGCAAGATAGTCTTCAAAAGGAAATTCTTTGTTATATTTATTTTTATCGTAATAATGTTTCAAAAGAACTGGAAAATATTGAGCATATTGTAGACATTTCTTGAAGTTTAACTCATTATTTTCTGAAATTTGAAGATCTTCTTTTATTGACTTTGTATCTATTTTATCATTAATATTGTTTACAATATATGTGTTCACAACAAAGTCATTTAGCTCATCAATATCTCCTCCGCCTGCTTGATTTGTTATTGCTTTAGGCAAAACATGTTCTTTCAAAGTCTCCAAGTTATATTTAAAAGTCATTCTAATCAAGTTACCCATGAAAAAATCATCTTCTTTACTTACAACTACATGATCTTTTACAAGGACTTTCAAAATAAACTCTACAAATGGTGAGTATCCTTGTGATATATTATCCCATGGTAAAATAAATAATATAGTTGTTGGGTATATGGCCGCTTGCGATACTATTTTCATATTCGAGTTTTGTTCATTGAATATGAACAGTATATCCTTCACTTTTGCAATATTTGAAATAAATTCAGCTACAAAAAAATATAATGTTTGATCTAATTGAAAAGGTCTTAAAACCTTATTGCTGATCTCATTAAGAATTTCATCTAATTTTTCTATTAATTCTAAAAAACTAACTCCCTTTTCTTGTAAGTACAAAAACAATTGTTCGACTTTCTCATAAACTTTACTATAAACTATCCTTTCCATTTTAAACCTCAAATCAGTACATCTTATACTTGCCAACCCTTTGAAGGTATCTGTGCTCTGTTCTAATTCAGAATTAGCTATTTTCAAAAGTTCTAATGTGTATTTATTATTACTTTTTGATCTTGCTTGTTCTTCGACAATGTCTTCGTACATTTTTTTGTATTGCATATTCATACAATCAATCGTATTATTGATAAAACTATGATCTTTATCAGATTTTACTTGTTGATTTAGTTTTGCCCTGAGGTAACCTTCTAATTCTTCGTTCTTTTTGGAAGCAGCTTTTGAAACATACATTGGCAAATTATATTGGTTGAAAATTGATAGAAATTCACTTTCTTCGGCATATGTTTGTAATGCATTTAGACAATTGTATTCATAATCTGTTAGATACTCATAGTAAGGCTTGTTTTGAAAGTAATTGATATACTTTGATTTTAATGTATTTTTCAGGTTATCATTTTGACATACTTTACAATAAGGGTGGTCATCAGAGATTTCTTCATATGCACGAGTACAACAAGGTGCTTTACATTTTTTATCATTATCAGAAACTATCGGATTAAAAGTGCTTCGAGATATCAAAACACCTTTTTGAGCATGACAATATTTACATTTTTGCTTTCCATTAAATCCGTCACAACCTTCAAAACCTTTGTGATAAAAATGACCACATGAGATACATGCAGTTAAATCTCCTGTTGTTTTGAAACATTTATCACATATTTTGCTTTCTTTTTCTGCAAGAATACGAATCAAACGTATTTCTTGTACATATCTGACGTTTTCTTGATAATAAAGATCAATAGCTTCAATTTCATTCATTTCATTTTCAAAATTATACAAAGAGTCTCTAAAGTTTGTAGAGCTCTGGATAGTATATTCAAGAACTTTATTTAATGATGCAAAGTTTGGGATTGCATCTTTGAGAATGTTTAGTTGATGAGGTTTATAAAAGTAAAAATATCTCTCTGTTGCATAAATACAAGGAAGTTGGAACATACGTGCATGAAGAAAGAAAAAACTGTCTCCAGTTACAGCAATATGAATTTTTTTATCAGACGCATCTGTATTCAAGTTTTTGACTGCAAGTACTAACAAAGAATCCCCAAGGCGTTTAACTGTAAGGGCATCGTTTATCGCATCAATCTTTGTACTACTTTCTGATGCATAAGGGGGACATGTGTTTGGATGAGTTGGCTTTTCTAGTTCAAATAATTTATCATCCAAAATACAAGATGACAAAAGAGGAACTGAACTCACAATGTATGACTTAGTCGCATCATATGTTTTTGGGTAATCCGTTGTGCTAGTAATAACTTCATATGTTTTCGACCCCCAATTAACCACAGCTTTTCCATCATCTGTCAATTTGGTGCCAATACTAAAATCTGTAATATTTTGATATTGACCAGGCATCAATTGGCGAAAAATACAATAATACAAATCTTCTTTATTGGCATTTAGCAATTCTACATCTTTGGTATAATAAGTGAATGATATGCTACTACAACTCTTAGTCTTCCGTTTTTTGCATCTAAGATCTTTGGCACGGTTGACAACATGCGATTCATTTTCTGCTTCATCAATTGTTGTTGATTGAATTCTTCTTTTAGGTTTCTTAACAAGCATAGAATTGAATGTTTTTTCAAATACTTCTTGCCAATTTAGAAGTAAGAACTCTTGATATTCTGTTAATTCATCAAGAACTTCCACATAATCATCAATTTCCATTGGATCTGTTTTTTGAAAAATTTCAAAACTAACTTTGATAGATGACGTAGCATCATCATCATCATCATCCTCTTGAATAAAAAAGTTTATAGGATATAATACATATTCACTGTCTGTACTAGCTTCAAAATCAATATCAAAATAAATATAATCATAACAAAGTACTCTTTGTAAGCGATATTTAAACATGATATCAAGTGCTTTGTTATTTTTATGAATTCTAACAACCGTGTTCGTATAATTTTTTTCCAAAAACGCAAAAATAGGTTCTTTTAGTGTTCTATCTTGTGCTTGCATGATATTTTTTAGACAATTTTCAAAGTAAATACGTGAAAAAAGTGTTTGCTTTGTAAGTTGTAATTTTTTTTTCAAGCTTTTGTAATAAAAAACTCTAATTGTTTCTATATCATTGCTTTCTTTTTTACTGATAGCTTCTTGTAATATTTCTGATTCATTTTGGTAAATATCAAACTCATCTACCTTAAACTCTTTTTTTCTTTCAGCAATAAACTCATTGTATTTGTCAATTGAGATATTTTCTAATTCAAGCTCATTCTTATTTTCTAGATATTTAAAAAACGATGAGTAATTTTCTATTTTTTCAAAGTCAATTTTTGACTTCAAACAGTCTGGACAAAACTCATTATCAAAGTATTGAGAACATTTTTTATTATTTTTAGTTTTATGTACATGGCGTTTGCATATTCCCTGACATGTTTGCATATCGTGTAATTCATCAGCTTCATGACAGAATGCACATCTATAATCAGTATTTAAATTTGTCTGTTGAAATTTATAGTTCTGGAAACATTTTGTGATCTCTTTTATATATTTAATAATATCAGTAACTTCAAACCAAATGAATCTACTTTTATCTTGAACGTCTTCTTTTTTAAAAATTTGTTGACTTTGACTGTCAATAGTAATTGGAAAGCCACTGGTTTGATTTATATTGGACACACTGCCTTTCCTGTAAGTATAATATTGAATAGTAACTTCTGAATTTTTATGTCTTTTGAATATCCCAATAAAACCATTATTGTCTTTGCATTTTTCTTCTCCACAAAGAATTTTATATTCGTCTAGTTTTCTAATATCTTCCGATTTCATTTTTGAATAATGTAAATCTATGTCACGATCAATACAAAAATATTTCACTTCTTTTTTCACTTCTTTTTTCACTTCTTTTGAATTATTAGAGCTTTTGTTAATAATGTCATCTATAGTTATTGGTTTTGCAAAACTTTCATAAGGAATTTGAATCTGTTGCGGTTTTATAAATTCCTCTACATTATCATCTTGATTACAATAGCCTGTTGGAGGCGATTGTTCTCTGCTAGGTGGTGCACTTTCCCCCTCCGCATTTTCATAATCATCATCACCTAGGCCACCTTCTTGACGTGATTTTGTAATTGGACATGCTCCTTTGGCTGCATCGAACTTATTAAAAACACTACAAGCTCTCATATGTGCATATTCTTTATCAACATTGATGGTACCTTTTTCACCAAATATTGAGGGTTTTGTATCAAAAAAGAACATCAGCTCTTCTTGTGGGTCTGTCTTCAAATCATCAAAAAAAGATTGTACTGTTTGAATATGCATGTCTTTTCGTTCAACTCTTACAAGACGTGGAACTGAAATCTCTTCTATTGACTGACTATTTCCATTTGTCTCAATCACTACTGGATAAGAAAAGAGTTTATCATTTTTATCTTTCAAAATACTTTTGCCAATATCTAGATTTTGTGAACTAAAGGTCTCACTATTTAATAAGTCCTCAAATATTTCAATTACGCGTCTTTCATATGAATCAGCCATCGAATTATTATCTGAAGTGTATGGTGATGCATCCGAAAGACTATCAATATTCATATATTTTTCTAAGTCCGTGACATTCATTCCATTGTATCGACGATCTAACAAATATTCCAAAACTCTATCTGTCATAACTTTATCTTTTTTGGTTGGATACAACTTTACAAAGAGTGTGTCTATCATTTTGCTCAAAATGCGTCGCGATAGTACCGTTGTATCCATCGCTGATTTGGTGAGTCCTTTCAAACAGTAATAGATTGGAATGTAATTTTCTTTTACATTGTTATGACCTAAGCGAGTATTCTCATCACCAAAATCATGCATTGAATCTACTCTGGCAAATATCAAAAATAACATAGACAAAAAATCTTGAACATTTAATTCCACAGCTTGTCTGACGCTTCTTTGAACATCACGATCAGTAAAATCATTTGATCTTGGACGCTTACTAGTAGCTCCAGTAGTGGACATTTATAATGAAATAATAATATATTTCAGCAAAAAAAAGATACATTTAGTACAACGTTGCGTCTGGCGAACATTTATCACCTTTATTGTTTTGACCACGTGTTCCTACAAAGTTGACTTGATCTTTGGTCATACAAACGCAACCACCCGAGCAACTATATGGACTATAATCACAACATTCGGGTTTGCATTCATTATAAGTAAACATGAACATTGACTTTGGTCCAGCCTTTCCATCTACAGGAATCATCGAAGGGTCTCCTTGATCAAATTTAACAGAAGTCGATGGAAGACTATCTGGCATTTGTGAACCTTGATAGACAAATACATTATCATCGGGTAGTATTTGTCCATATGCCGATGATGTTACGAACTTTTCTGAACTTTCATTCAGAGAACCAAATGCACTAAAGAGTACTACAATCAGAAAAAATACAAGTGCTAGTTGATAGATACGTTTCATTTTATATTTAGTATTGATTTAATTTTTCGAATTGCTCCAAAGACAATATTTTAATTCCCAATTCACGTGCCTTTTTCATTGAACCCGAATCACTATCCAAATCTTTACAAATAACCAAAGTAGTCTTTTTTGAAACTGTGGTGGTTACTTTTCCACCATTTGACTCAATAAATGTTTCAGCTTTCTTATTCCGCACTCCTGTGAATACAACAACTTCATGCATCATTTTGGTACCATGTGATTTTGTATTTTTAGCGGGGGATAAAATTGGTGCAGCTGGTGTACACCATGTGAATCCATTCTCTTCTAAAAACTTGAAACAACTTGGCAGATTTTGAATAATTTTCTCTGCTGTCTTCTTCTCAACACCTTTAATTTTAATCAATTCATCAATTGTTGGCACATAACCTTCTTTGATGATTTGAGGATAAACGTCGATGATCAACTCCAACTTCTTTGATCCAATACCACGTCCTAGAGTATTAGATGCATCAATTACCAAAAGACAATTTTGCCATGTTTGAAGCTCTTGCCATCTTGTAGACAGTGCATCATACACCTTTTGTGCCATCCGGTCCTTAAATCCATCTATTTTAGTCAAATCTGTTAGTTTCACAGTAAATATTTTCTTGGGAGTGGTATAACCAGCATCAAAGAGACGTTTGATAGTAGCTGCACTGACTCCAACTACATCTACTTTATCAAAAAAGTATTGCAGACTTTTAAGAGTTACTTCATGATTGTCTTGAACGATAATGTCAACTCCACTTGAACTCCAAGAATATTCCATTTCAGGCATCTGTGGCTCACCTGTTTCACTTGCACTTATAATTTGGGATACATATGGTATGACATCTCCTGATCGAATAATAACTAATTTGCTGCCAGGTCCAATTTTGTTGTCTTTGATGTACTTTCCATTGAACCCATGTGCTCGTTGGATCACTACACCATTTAATGCTACTGGATTGAAATTGATAACTGGAATTAGATATCCATCTTTTGAAGTATTCCATTCCACTCGGGTGACAATAACCTCAGCTTTCTCCATAGTTTGAACAGACTTGAAAGCAAATGCATAATCTGGGTTACCACTTGTATTTCTCTCATGGACTTTATCAGCACTTATAACCACTATGCCGTCAATCTCAAAACGACTATCTTGTCTGCGACGAACCAGAATATTAGACAAATTATCGACATTGAATTGTTTTGCAAGGACAATTTCATTATGAACAACTTGGAATCCCATGCATCTGAGCTCTTTCATCTGTTCCGCCATTGTTTTATTGACTGGATACACCAATTCATAAGCAACAAATTCCACAAGAGCTAAAATATCCAAATCGGGCAACTTTGCATTTAAAACTCCAGCTACCATATTCCGTGCATTAGCGCCTTTATCAGCTACTTTGGTGAAGTTCTCCCGGTTGATAATAAGTTCTCCACGTACAGCTACTTCTTTGTTCTCAAAATATTCGGTATTCGGAATCCCTGAGATATGTGACAACACTGATGAAATATTTTGACCGGTTTTACCATCTCCACGAGAATATAGAGTTACATTTCCACTCTTAAAATGAAACAAAGCGGAGTTACCATCTAGTTTATCACTGATGAGATAATTCCCTGGAAATTTAGTTTTGAATTTATCCAAAGCATTACCATCATCAGTTTTTAATTTGTCCAAACTTCCCATGGGATATGGCAATTTAACTTTGCGATCGACAACATGAGCTCCTACCTCTTTCAATACATGATTTTTAGGATCTTTGTTCACAAGATATTCTCTTACAACATCATATAAATTGTCGGACAATAAAGGAGTTGATGTATTATAATAGGCATAATTAGCTTCTTGGATCAATTTTGCCACATCGCCAGTGGTCATTCCATCAAGAACTCCTTTAGTATCCTTGGTCAATTTCGTCAAAAATGTTTTGGTACATATTTTCTTTGTTGGTGGCATCTTTACTTTTGATATAAAGAAGATTAAATCAATTTTTTATATGATGTCTATAATTCTTTATTACTTGTGGGTTTTGCAACAAGCAATCGATAATGCTTCGACTTTTATCAAGTACAAAGGATTTCAGGGGTATGTTCCTATAGTGGTTACACGTCATCGTTATCTTTACAATTATGATAATCTATACATGGCATTGTACTTTTGTTGCCTTAAAATTATGCGAGCACCTAAGTTTCTTTATGCAGGAATACAATCTATACCAGAATTATCTCTGGTTGAACCAAGAGAACTATTAGTTTTTAAAACATATGAAAAATGCTTCAATAATAAAGGCGTATATGAGGTATATTATGTGGATCATAATGGTAGTTTATTTCGAGATGTCCCAAAAGGCTTTAAATGTTTGGCATATTTACAAACGAATACAAATGAATTTATAGATTTGTCAGATGCATATAATTGTTATGGTAAAATCATGAAAAAATTTGGCGATCTGACCATTCAAGACTTTGTAGATGTTGCTATTGTATCAGTCAAAAATAAGGATAAAGTTGATAAAGTATTTAGAGATTTGCATGTCTTAGATACAGATGGTGACATTAAATGCTTCAATTTACAGGGTAATATTTAAGACTTTTTAATGTCTTTATATTACATATGAGTTCTGAGGATGTGTTGTTGAATGATTTATGGAATGTTTACTTCCATGATCCTTCTGATTCAAATTGGACTAGCACTAGTTATGTGAGACTTGGAGATATAGCATCAGTAGATGATTATTGGTCACATGCGAGTTGTTGGAATAATAACATTACAAAAGGGATGTTTTTTGTGATGAGAGATGGAATATTTCCATGTTGGGATGATGCAGAAAACATTGATGGTGGATGCTTATCAATCAAAATATTGAAAGATGTGATGCCAGAATTTTGGCAAGAATGTACTATGAGACTAGTTGGAGAAACTCTTGTGAAAGATGAGTATAGAGACAAGTTTTGGAACATAGTGAATGGCATTTCAACAAGTCCCAAAAAACATTTCTGTATCATAAAAATATGGTTGCGCTCTACAACTTTTACGGATATCAATTGTTTTGATATTCCTTGTAAAAATCATGGGGATATTATATACAAGTCGAATCGTGATAATATTGAAAACGATAATATAAAAAAGTTATAAAATCTTTTTTTTAGGTATCTTCACAAGTTGGAGACACTGCAAGTTTCACAACACCCAAACTAGCTACTAAATATTGGACAATCAGAGGATAATCGTTCTTCAAATATAACTCTACTGTGTTACAAAGGTTCGTGCACTTGGTAAATAGTACAAGATACTTGAGGTTAAAAACGCCTTGTACAATTTGATTAGAGGATGATTCAGATTTGTCTGTACGATTGATGCAGCTATAGTTTTCATTGTCAGATAAAATAGTCTCTTGGCTGCAAAATTCACCTTTGCAACTGAGAAACACTTGATTTCCGATATTTTTCATTTCTACAAACTCAGCAATATTATTCATGTCACGACAAATCTTTTGAAAATCAATAGAAGGTATTGTGATGACAGAATTGAAATCAGCGGGACTGACTGAAATTTGTTGATGATCAAGATCAAGTAAATTTAGTTTAAAAGTAGTTTTTGTGTTCTTTTCGGAATTCTCAATTTTGATACCTAGATGGTTTTTATCATTTGATTCCATAAACAAATTGAGAGTATCATTGCTATTGATGGTTCGAATAAGTTTATAGAAATTGAGCATATTAACACCAATAGTTACTTTTTGAGGACAATGGTAGTATTCAAACTTATTAGCATCTAGCTTCAAATGCACCAAAACAATTCTATGTGTGTCCATAGAAATGATTTTCATGCCAGTTTCATCAAACTCAATTGATGTATCCGTCAAAAGCTCTTTTAGAGCTTCAATCAGGATTTTGAAAGCAGATGACTGAACGGTACGAATTTCAAGAGAATATGGGGTCATCATGTTATTTTGTTTTTGTTTAGATGCTTTAAATATGTCGTTTCTTTATTATCTAATATTTCTCTAATATCGTCAATCTTTGTTTTGACCCGATCTCTTCTATGTTGTTCATTTGATGATACTTGAAGCTCTAAAATATCAATAATGGTATCTGCAATGTTGCAATTATTTTTGTAAAATAGTTTCTCTATTTCTAGCAAATCTGTCATATTAGTTTGTGAAGCTATGTATTGTAAGTCCGCTTGATATTCCATTTTATTGTCAAATTATCTTTTATAGTTGTCGTTTTCTACGCATATAAAGACATGATAGGTCTATGAATACCATGGACATATGCATCAAATCTATCAAAGTATCTCTTGATACAGTTCTTGAGAGATATGAGCAAGTTACACATGAGTTGAATGTTTTGAAAGAAGGGCAACATCACATTGTATCAGAGAATCAGATGTTAAAAGAAGAATTAGAAAAAACAAAAGATAAACTACAAAAAGCTGAACTACAACTAGTTTCTTTGGAAACTGATCGAAAGGAGTTTTTCAAAGTATCTCATGTTGTTTCATTGGAAAAAGAGAATGCTAAATTGCAAAGTCAAGTACAATCTTTGCAACAACAATTAGCTGCAAAAATAGAACAAAAACCTGAAATTGAACAAGAGGACGATCAATATTATGAAAAAACAATTAAAGGCGTTACTTACTATGTTCACACAATCTCAAAGAAGATATATGAGAAAACAGAAGATGACTCAGTTGGAGAAGAGTTGGGAATTTTGGAGACATCCACGACAGGAAAAAGTAAAGTAAAATGGTTGTGATTATGGTGATACAATTTTCATATTCATGGCATGTTCCAACATAGACTTCTCTGGTCCAACAGATTTGTTTCGCTTAAAAAGTACTTTTTCCTTATATCTATTGATACGATCATTGTCAATAGGTATGTAACGTATTTTATTATTGAGATCATGTTCATTGATTTCTTCGATTTGTTGAGTAACGGACATCATAGGTGGAAGATTGGTATGTAAGACTCGACTGGTAACACAATAGTTGCGAAAGTCATTAATGTCCATGAACCCACCAAAAAGTTTTAAAGACATTCTGTCAGGGGCGGTTTTGATAATGTTTTTGTATCCAATACGTCTTGAAAGGAGATTGATCAAGTTATATCGTTCCCATACATCATCTTGATTTTTGGTGTTATTGAAATTATATGCAGCTGCACATTCCAAACTACAAAAACAACCAATAACATTAAACTTTTCATTTCCTGTTGATGGATCTTTTATATATTCTATTGGAATGCCAAAGGGAGTTGTGTTGAATTTATGACAACACCAATAACAAGCAATGGTTGTATTTTGTGGCCATTCATCTTGTTTGTTTTTTTCTTTGAAATCTTTTAGAAGATCTACAACTCTTAGTCGACAACAATTATCAGGAAGACACTCGGTTTGCTCTTCTTGGATGTTGACTTCATGAAAACTACCTATTTTTTGCATTTGACTATAATCTCCAACATTGTATGCATATGGTTGTTCATCATCATCATCACTGTAACTAATTGCAGATGACATCGGTTTTACATCATCTGTTACATTTAGTCTTACTATGATATTTTCATCATCCGAAAGAGTTGTTGTGTTAACACTTTCCACATTGTAAACAGTTTTCGGACGCCTACCACGTTTTTTCTTATCTTCTTCCATCTGAGATGATATTATACCTTGCGCTTAAGTGATTTTTTAACCCGTCGCTTCTTACCACCGCTTTGTTTATCTAGTTCGACTAGTTTTTGATAAGTTGTGCTTGCATTGCTAATTGATGCTTTCATCAGACGTTGACTTTCTTCGATATTCGCAATTTCTTCACGTTTACCAAATTTATCATATAGTTTTTTGAGACTTTCAGTTTCTTTGATAAAATTGTTGTTTAGTTCAGCCATTTTATCTTTGGTCAAGTTTTCTAGATATTGAAAGTCTTCTATTTTAAAATCCATTCCTAGTGCTTTTTCTAATTTTTCTGTTTCTTGTCTAAGGACAACAAAAACATTTGCATATTGATCAAGGAGCTTACTAACATCAACCATAGCTTGAAGATTGCGAACGTAACTGTCTGACAATTTCTTATTGAAGGCGGCAACTTCTTTATATTTAGCAATTTCATCGGTGTATCTTTTATTAGTTTTTTGGATTTGTGAGGTTACTTTATCTAATTCTACATTGATGTTCTCTTTTGGTCCAAGATTGATACCTAATACTGGCTTGTTATTATCAGTTGAGGCATTTCCATTTCCTAATATATTTTTGAAATTGAACAAACCGGCCATTTTATTATATGTCTAGATTCTTATTATTTGGTCTACATGGTTGAGTAAATATTTGTCATGAGTCACTATGATGACAGTTCTATTTTTCATCAATGTTGACAAAAGAAGAAGTAATGTGTTTTTCGTTTCTTGATCCATGGATGCTGTTGGTTCATCCATCAGTATAACTTGAGGATTCTTGAAAAAGACTCTGAGACACCAAACTAATTGACGTTGACCACCTGACAAATGCATTCCATTTTTACCGACTTGGCGATTTAAGAAAGTTGGATCAATTTTGAGACGTTTAATAAATTCTGTTACTTCAGCTTCGGTGGTTCGATTACCATACATAATATTGTAAAGAACGGTGTTGTTGAATAAAACTGGATTTTGCGGAACATACCCAATAGTATTTCTGATAGTTCGGATATTGAGTTCTCTGTACCATCTGCCTTGTAGATAGGCATCACCGTGTTGTGGAATATGGAAACCTAATAATATTTTCAAGATGGTTGTTTTACCTGCACCTATCGGACCAACAATAGCAGTTGATTGACCTGTTGAGAAATTAATAGATAAATTATCTAATATTTTACGACCTTTGTATGAGAATGTGACATTTTGAAGACCTATTGCTTCATTTGGTGGTCTATGATTAAAAATAGTTCTTTGTTTTGACTTTGGTTTTTGTAAAAGATCGTTCATGTTGGTGAGACAACCAATATCAAAAACACTGTATCGCATGATGTCGATGAGCCAGAAAATACTACTTAGCATTGAAGTGAGTACAACAAACATTGGAACAAATGATTTATGATTGACCAGTTTATTGTCAATAAGATACTTACTTCTGAGTACAAAAAGAACAACTAGACCGGTTGTAAATGGAATCATAAAACCTTTGAAGTTGCGGGTACAAGATGCTGTTTTTGCAAAGTGATGGGAATATATAGTTCCACTTTCTTTTAGCATTTCTAATTCTTGGGATTTGGTATTGGAGCTATAAATAGATGGCATATTATGGATGATGTCTTCTAGTTTTTCATGTAAATTAGAAAATACTTCATCATTACTTTGTGCGTGCTTCATACAAACTTTTGGTGTGATTAGGAAAATGCTGATCAAAACAATGAGGAAAGTTACAAATATTGTCGCAATAACCATATCAAATCGTAAAAAGTATATAATAGCTGTCAGGAAAACTATCATGTATGGCAAGATATAATCATTGATCCATTGAAACCAATAGATGATGATATCGGGTATTTTGGTCATTTTGTAAATAATGTCACCGGTGGTCAATGTATCAAAATCAGTATTGTATTTGTCTAGGATGATGTCAATAAATTCTGTTTTGATAAAAGATTCTAGTGTTGGAATGAATTTTTCATTGATTTTGTCACGAAGGAGAAATCCTGTTTGAGTTGTTGCTATGACAACTCCTAATGTCAAAAGAGTCAATACTGCTTTGTTTGTAAGGATGTCGTTTATCATTTTACCGTACATATATGGCAATAAAACTTCATTGATGGGTACAAATGCCATCATTGCGACATTTAATAGAACCAACCATGGGTGTTTCTTTATAAATGATAAAAGAGTATTTGCAATCATGTCTCTTAGCATTAAAAAATAAATAAAGATTCTCTCATATTGCCTAAAATATGATTGAGTGATTTGATTTTCCTTAAAATGCTAAAATGGCGTCTTCACGTAAGCGTGTGTTGAAGGTGTTGGAGAACTTAGGTTTTCCGGGAGCATGTTATGATTGGATAAGGGGACATCGTGTGAGTGTGATGTTTATTGAGAGTGGGCGTCCAAAATGGTATCGTGGGACAATCATGGACTATAAAAATGGGATCACTAGAATTGAATTTGATGATGGTGACACTCATCATTTCACAGTTGATGAGATGGAAGAGATGGAACGCAAAGGGGAAATAAAGATGGCATAATGTGTGTTTTTCTGTTTGCGCTATTTTGATACTGAAATATGTTTATACGCAAGTTCCCATTTGGGTCCTTAAATACTATTATGCGCTACATCCCATTTGGGTCCTTAAATAGTATTATGCACTACATCTTATTTGGGTCCTTAAATACTATTATGCGCTAGATCCCATTTGGGTTCTTAAATAGTATTATGCGCTAGATTCTATTTGGATCCTTAAATAGTAATATGCGCAAGTTCCCATTTGTGTCCTTAAATAGTATTATGCGCTAGATCACATTTGGTTCCTTAAATAGTAATATGCTCATTATAAGTATATTATGTTTTCTTAGCTACAACTCTTTTTGATTTTGTGATTGCTTTCTTTTGGGCTTTTTTGATACAGTCCATCCAATCTAAAATGAAAACATTGACTTTCAGTCTTCAATTGTTAAAAAAGAAAAATGAAAACCATATAAGAAATAAAAACTTAAAATATTCAGATGAATAATCTCCCGTGAATTACACCTGAGTGATTCCTTGAGTGGAACTGCACCTTCAGTGGTGGTAGGGTGTTTTTACGGTATTCCGTAAGGAATCCGTCTTCTCTGTGATGGACACA